>Ga0209902_100053_pt1 | contig 247698 bp, 213 predicted proteins | sample FECB27metaG_FD_188304 | JGI IMG/M metagenome (GOLD analysis project Ga0209902, IMG submission 188304) | Cyanobacterial communities from the Joint Genome Institute, California, USA - FECB-27 (SPAdes) (version 2) | ecosystem: Environmental > Aquatic > Thermal springs > Hot (42-90C) > Microbial... | reverse complement strand
GTCCTAATATATCACCTAATTTGTGTAAACAACGTCCTTCCACCCGATAATCGCCTACCTGGTCAAAATACTTTGGTATATTCATCCCCTAAACTACTAAATCTCCTATTTTGATGCGGAAACCCTAAAATCTAACAGGTTTTCGAAACCTGTCAGGTTTAACTTCCCGAAAAATTTTTTAACCCTTGACAACGCTTCGTCCACCTTTCCTGTCCATGTTTTTGAAAGCCGGTTGAAAGAATGAATCGGCTAACTATGCGACATTATGAAACCCACTTTTTCCTTTCGCTTACTTCATTTCCGGTTCATTCTTTTTCTTTGCCTGCTGACTACACTCAGCAGCTGTGACCGGGTGGTGAAAGACGACGTCATTCCCGACCGGGCGAAAAGAGTCCGGCTGAATCCCGATCAGCGGACCATTGCCCTCAACCAGAAACTACGGATCGGGGACGTGCTTGATAACGACACGATACCCGAAGCTTCATCTTTGAGCTTCCGCAATCCCCGTTACGGATTCCTGGAGAATGAGGGTTATCAGTACATCCCTCCGGCCAACTTCGTGGGCAAAGACAGCATTTCCTATAAAGTCTGCACCTCCAAAGGCTGTCAGACTTCCTACGTGCTCATCACGGTCAAAGACAGCATTCCCGGTGGGGTGCCCTGTTTTCCGCAGGCTAATCCCGACTGGGCCACTACCTTTCGCAATACCGAACTGCGCTATCCGGTTTACCTGAATGACGTGGTGTGCGATCGTTTTCAGATCTATGCCGTGGGGGCAACCGCCTTCGGGTCGGTTGAGGTAGATGAACAGCAGCGGGTGGTGTACCGACCGGTGCAACAGTTTATCGGGTGGGACAGCGTCTGGTACAGTATATACGATAGCAGAAGGAGCGACGGCAACTGGCTGCGGATTCGCGTTCAGCCTGACCCATCCGATCCGCTGGCTGGCTATTGCACTACCCAATACGCCCGTCCCGACTCACTGTTCGCTCCGGTTACTTCCGACACCACCCGTCGATTCAACATTCAAGTATTGCTGAATGATGTGATCTGTAACAACGTGTGCAACAACATCGCCATTGCCATTGTGTCGCAGGAAGGGCCGGGGCAGGCGGAAGTAGCGCCAGGTGGTCAGGCGATCCTTTACAAAGCGCCGGATGTGGGCGGTTCGGTCACCCGACTGCGCTACCGGGTTTGCGCCACCTGTGCCTCCCATCCGACCTGTCTGGAGTCATACGTGTACATCCGCAACCAATGAAGCCCCATTCCAACCGAAGACCCGATTCTAAGTTAATTTAAGCCAATAACCTGCCACTCGTGCACAGTGACCAAGCGCTGATTGAAGGATGCAAACGGAAAGATGCCGTCTTTGAGAAGGCATTGTACCAGCAGTACGCCCGCAAAATGATGGGTATCTGCAGCCGCTACGGTCGTACGCAATTCGAATCGGAGGACATTTTTCAGGAGGCTTTCGTGAAGGTGTACCAGCACATCCATACCTGCCAGGGGGCGCTGGAACCCTGGATGAAACGGGTTTTTGTGAATACGGCCATCAACCATTTTCACAAAACCAAAAAGCAGTACCAGGAAGTAGAATACGAAGAGGCACCGGACATCCAGGTCGAAAACGAAGAGATCCTGAGCAGCATCACCACGACCGAACTGCTGAAGCTCATGCACCAGTTGCCCGAGGGAGCGCGGATGGTGTTCAACCTGTACGTCATCGAAGGGTACTCACACAAAGAGATCGGGGAGATGCTCAATGTCCACGAAGGTACTTCCAAATCGCAGTTGGCCCGGGCCAAGGCGTACCTGAAAAAATTATTGATTCACCTGTATCCGTCACTGTATGTCGAACGATAAGGAATTCGAAGACTTTTTCCGGAAACGTTTTGACGATTTCGGAGAAGAACCGCCCGAAAAAGCCTGGGACCACATTCAGGCTGAATTGAAGGGCCAAAGGCATCGCCGTCCCGGTTTCTTCTGGTTCTGGGCCACGCTCATCGGGCTGGTGCTGCTGGGCGTGCCGGCGGGCATCTATTTCACGGGAGGTGGTAAGTCGCCGGAGGGACCGGTGGCCGCGGAGCCGTCAGCATCCCAGCATCGGACTGCGGCCGCTCAGCCAACCGATTCGTTTACAACTTCAGATCAAGGGGAGCAGCAGGAAGCGCCCGTAGCACGTTCTTCATCGGCACCTACGTCAACCGATCTTTTCACCGACTCCGTCGCCAGGGAAAGAATACCGATGCAACCAGAGGCCGCTCCGGGTTATGCGGCTCCGGATCTGTCGGCTGGCACCAATACGAAAGGGGAATCGGAGTCGCCAAGGAAGGATGTGCTTATCGCAAAAAAGCCGGGAGAAAGGGACCGCATTTCAAGACCTGAACAAAAACGCCATCCGTCAGAAAAGACGGTTATCATCCTGGATCAACCCCAGGCAAACGATCCGAAGAAAGAGAGCATAACGGATGCTACTCCTTCAGCGACGGAGAAAAATTCAGAAAACCGTTCTAAGAAAAGGAGTGAGCAGCCAAGCCGACTCCAGAAGAAAGAGGAGGAAGGCGAAGCCCTGGATGGGCAGACGACCGAACGGAGTCGCACTTATTCCCGGATAAAAATGGGAAAGAAAGCAACAGCTTTGAACCATCAAACGGATGCGGAAGGGACATTGCTGGACGGATTGGATTCTACCCGGACCAAAGCTACCCTACGTAAGCAAAAGGAAAAAGTAGGGAAAACCGTAACGCCTGATCAGCGTTTGACCGAAACAGAAAGAGAAGGAGCGGAACGGATAGAAAATAAGGGAACCCAACCAGGTGCTTCTACCCCGACTTCGGAAGAAGGCCTGCCTTTGGTGGGTTACCGGCCGGTTTCGCTCATCGCCATTCATATACTGCCCATTACCCCGGCCGACTGGAAACCGAAAGGGGATAGTACGGTCAGCACTCCGCCGCCCGGTTCTCCGAAGTACGCTTTCGGATCGTACTATTCGCCCCGGTATTCTTTCAGTCGCTTCCTGGCCAATACCGAAGACCCGATTTTGGTGGACCAGATTCAGACCCGGGGCCGGCCGCTGAGCGACCGCCTGGGTTACGAAATCGGACTGACGTTGAGCCGACGGCTGACCGACCGGTGGCGGTTACAGGGAAGTCTGGTGTACGTGCAGATCCGGGAAACGGTGCGCTTCCGTACACAATCCTTCTATCCGGATTCCGTGTACATCAACCCCGCACCGACCGATACCATGAACCTGACGCCGGTCTTCAACGCTGCTGCGCAACGCTACCAGAGTGCGTACAACTACGCCGGACTCAATCTGGGTCTCACGTATACCTGGCTGAAAGGAAGCCGGGGAGAAGTGTACTTTTCGGCGGGCATGGGACTGCGGTTGCTGGTGAGGGGTAGTACCGAACGGTACGTCAATGACCAGTGGCAGGAAACCATTTACTTTCCGGCGCCCGACAACCCACTGGAGCAGCTGAATTCCCAGTTTTCGTTCGGCATCGGGTACGCCCGGCGTTTGAGTTCCCGGCTGAAACTGACGGCCGAGCCGACGATCAGCTATTTCCTGGGCTCTACCTTCCGCGAACGCGAACCCGTGGGCATCAAACCCTATACAATCGGCATCAACGTAGGGCTGCTGCTGGGCAGGTAGTGCAACCAGTGGGCCGGATCGCTTTCCGGGTCCGGCCTATCCAACCATTTTCGGAACGCTTTTTCGGTGGCAAATCCATCGGCCGGAACGGCTTTGTCTTTCAATTTATCATTCTTTCTCATTATCCACCTTTATTCATTGTGTCGTATGAACAAGCTTTCATCCCTTTTCCTAGTGCTATTCATTGCTGCTTCCGTGTGCGTACTTTCCTGTCGCCGGGAAGCCGAAACCTTCCAACCAAAAGGAGAAATTCAGGCCCTGACGGCCGACTGGCTGGCAAAAAGTACCCAAACCTTCGAAGTAAACGCAGCTTCCCCGCCATTGCTGATCGGTCAAAAAGGAACCCGCATCCGTTTTGCGCCCAACAGTTTTCGGGACGCCGCCGGAGACCCCGTAGCCGGAACCGTAAAAGTGGAGTTGGTGGAACTGTACGACAAAGCCACAATGGCCATGCTGAACAAGCCTACCCTGGCCAAAAGGGGGAACGCCTTCGTGCCGCTGATCTCCGCCGGTTCGTTCTTCATTCAGGCTACCCAAAACGGAACGCCCTTGACTTTGGCCGTACCAGCCGTGGTGAGCACCAAAACGGACCAGATCGATAGCCAAATGAGTAAATTCAACGGCGTGCCAGACACGGTCGGGCAGGTCATCTGGCAACTGGCGCCCGACTCTACACTGACACCCCGGCTCGATTCGGCTACCTTCATTCCAGCCGATACGGCGCGGCGGTTTTGGTATTCCTTCCCTTTCGATGCCTCCTACAACTGGGTCAACTGCGATAAATTTATGTACCTGCCTGGTGAGCAGACGGATGTGAAGTTGACTTTGCCAGCGGGTTTTAACAACGAAAATACCAAAGTGTATCTTTTCTTCGATGGCTTGAAATCCATAGTAGGGCTGTATGCCGATTTGCGTGGAGATTTTAGAATTGGCCCCTACTATTCGCTTCCGGTAGGCACCAAAGTGACGTTCGTAATGATCGCCTACCGGAACCAGCAGTTGGAATACGCCATTCAGCCGGCCACCCTGACGGCCAACCATACCCAAACCATCACTGCGCTGAAGCCAACGAATGAGAATGAGCTGAAAAAGGAACTGAGTCAATTGCCCTAGCGCTTTTCCTCCATTTTATTCATTCCCTTCACGCGATGTCTCCTTTATGCTGGATAAAGTGAAAGGCAATGCAAACGGATGTTGACTCAATGGTTGAAGAGGGCGAATGGTCTGAATACTGGACAAAAGCGGAAAAAAGATACCACACGCCTCAAAGAACCCGTAGGAATACGTCCGGGGTGGACACGCCGGACGTATTCCTACGTGAGATTCCAGCAATCATAGAAAAGCTGCATTGAGCCGTTCCTTCCCTTTTACCAAATAAACCTATCATTTTACAAGCGCCGGTTCTGAATCCTTGTCTACGTTTGTAACGTTTCAATTCAGCCATCTAACCCAATTGAACCCATGAAAATAATTGCATTGCAACAAGCCGGAGGACCGGAAAATTTGATTCAGCAGGAAACAGACAAACCTTCCGTCGGTGAAAACGAAGTATTGGTAAAAGTACAGGCCATCGGCATTAATCCGGTCGACATTAAAACCAGGTCGGGGAAAGCGTTCTACGGGGCACTCAAAAATGAGCAGCCGATCATCTTGGGCTGGGACATTTCGGGTGAGGTGGTAGAAGCAGGAAAAGCCGTGAGTAGATTGAAAGTAGGAGATGCCGTGTTTGGAATGGTCAACTTCCCCGGAAACGGCAAAGCCTACGCCCAATACGTAGCCGCACCCGAAGCCCACCTGGCCAAAAAGCCCGGCAACATCACCCATCCGGAAGCGGCGGCGGCCACATTGGCTGCGCTTACCGCCTGGCAGGTGCTGCATCACCAGGCAAATGTACAATCGGGGCAACGGGTACTGATCCACGCGGCGGCAGGTGGGGTAGGCCACTTTGCCGTCCAATTGGCCAAACACCTGGGCGCTTACGTGATCGGTACTGCTTCGGAATCGAATGCATCTTTCCTGCGCGAACTGGAGGTTGATGAGCACATTGATTACCAGCGTATGAACTTTGAAGAAGTGCTGCGCGATGTGGATGTCGTGCTGGATCCCGTCGGTGGCGAAACGACCCTCCGATCACTGAATACGCTCAAACCAGGAGGCAAAATCATCTCCATTGTCGGCGGCGTCAAAGAAGAAGTGCAGGCAGAAGCTGAAAAACGGGGAATACAGGCAGCCAATTACCTGGTGCATTCCAGTGGCGAAGATATGGAGACACTGGCCCAACTGCTACAGGAAGGCAAACTGAAAGCCCACGTTTCGACCCGGTTTGCCTTTCACGAAATAGACGCCGCCCACCGGCAGATCGAAACCGGCCGTACCCGTGGCAAAGTGGTGGTAAATGTATGATGGATTGAAGGATTGAAGGATTGAAGGGAGGAAAGGAGACGGGAGGCCGGAGAAGATTGAAGGATTGGTTGTTTAACTGGATGATGGATGATGGATGATGGATGATGGATGATATTCTTTTAATCGCCCATTCATTCACTCAATCCATCAATCCTTCAGTCCTTATATCCCCACGGCTGGATTTAACGTTGTAGAAGGAGTAAGAAATGTCGGCTATGAAAGATACCTCCATTCCGGCATCGTTCGCACCTTTGCTCTCAACGACTGACACCCCGGGTCCGGCGCTCGCCGACCTGCTGGCCTTGGTAGGAGAGGAGCTAAAGGCCGACCGGTGTTTTTTGTACCTGCGCAATCCCAAAACGGTGATGGGCCGGATTGCATTTTGCTGGTGCCGCGATGCGTCCGTCCCCAACGTGACCGAACCCGCCTGGAAAACCGACATCTCCATTGCCCTGAATGACCCGCTGTTTGCTGCCGCCCTCCGTACCGATCCATCGATTTACGTCGAAGACGTGAAAACCGCCGATCCGGCCGTTGTCAACCAGGATTTTGAAGACCGTACTTTTGGTCACCGGGCACTGATTCACGCGCACATTACCGAAGGACGTAAACTCTGGGGCATACTACAACCCTGCGTGTTTGATCAACCCCGGCAGTGGTCAGCCTCCGACCGCCAGCTGGTCGAAACCCTGCTGCCCCGTCTTTTACCCTTGGTAAAAGCATACATCCGGCAAACGTTGGGGTAGGCTTTTTTTACGGGTAAATACTGGTTGGCGATAGCAGGTTCATTATCCCGCCTCACTCTGGTAACACCGGAATGGCAGCATGCTCAGGTTCGACAATCAGGTGTTTGTGGGTGAAGGTTTTCCCGAAAAGAAAAATCTCCGGATATGGATCCGGAGATGCATTACGTTACTGTTTTTTGGGTTACGTACCGGTGTCAGGTAAATGCCTTATCGTTGATTCAGATTTTCGATCAGGGCATCTTTTTCAGCCAGCATCTGCTGGTATTCGGTTACCTTCCGGTGCATTTCTTCCTGCGTGGCCTGCAACTCTTCCATGTTCTGGCGCATTTCCTCTTCCTGATCCCGAAGCTGCTGGGCCTGCGACTGGAATTCTTCCAGGAGGTTTTGGGTCTGCATTGCGCCCTTCACCGATTGCAGACTGGAGGCCAGGATCTCGCCGAGACTTTCCAGCAGTTTGATATGGTGCTCCTCAAAACGCCGGAAACCGGCTATCTCCAGCACCGCTTCGGTTTTGTCATTGGAAAGCATCGGAACGATGAGCAGACAGGTAGGCGTGGAGTCGCCCAGACCGGAAGTGATGGACGTGTAGCCCTGCGGTATTTCCGTCAGCATGGTGGTCTGTCCCTCCAGATAGGTTTGGCCTACCAGCCCCTGACCCAGCTCCAGGCGCTTCGAAACAAATTTCTTCCGATCGAAAGCGTAGCAACCCCGCAGATCCAGGTAGGAATGGCCCCCTTCTTCTACCAGCAGGAACAAGCCGCCCTGCTGGGCATTAAGATAATGGACCACAAAACGCACTGCCTGATCGCACAGTATCTGTAAGTCGTGTTGATTGCTTCTTACCAACTGACCAAACTGGGCAACACCTTCAGTCGTCCACAGGCGTTTCTCATCCGTGAGTTTGAGCTGCTTGAGCTGTTTCCGCATCTGCATCAGTTCGCCCGTGAGGTTGGTCTGGTTCAGTTCCTGGTTGTCATTGTTGAGGCCCTCCCATTCGACCTGGTGGTTGCCTACGGCCAGCTGACTGATAAAGTGAGCAGCTTTTTTGAAATTCAGAATCGACTGTTGAATGATAATCCGACCATCGATGGCTTCCTGACTGTTACCCGGATTGAAAAGGTACTGCCGGTTGTTTCTTTCCAGTTCCTGGTACAATCCGCTGCGCTGGCGGGCGTCCTGCCGGATCCGGAAGATCATAAACAGAATGGTAGGGGCACCCAGCAGAGCCAGCGCAATTTGCAAAAAGAAAGAACGCCGTTGAGCCGATTCGTACTCATGCGTGGCTTTCTGGGTTTCCTGCTGTTCAAAAGCGTTCAGTTTAGTAGAAAAGCTTTCGTATATAAGCCAGAGATCTTTGCCTTTATCCTGCGCCATCAGCTGCCGAAAGCCTTCCATATCGCCCGCCTTTACCTGTTGGAGCATTTGACGGCAAACAGCTTCGTAAGCTTGAATGCCTTTGTCGAGGGCTTCCAGGCCACCCTGATCATCGTATCCCTGCTGATGAAGCAATTCACGCAATTCTTTCACAATGGGAGCCCTCTTGGGTACCGCCTCAGTAAATGGACTGTAAAGCGCTTCGTTTTGAGTCAAAGCGTATCCACGTACCCCGATGTCAAAATTACGGATGATGTCGTTCCAAAGGTCGGTGTGAAGCTTGGCAATCCGTTCGGCCTGTTGGTTGAGCAGGGTAGTGCGTTCCAGCACCTGGCCATTGTAACCACTGATGAGGCTGTTTACCAGTACCAGCAGCAGCAGTAGAATGGCGGCAAAAATGGTTGCATTCTTCTTTACGGTCTGAATAAGTCGGTTGTAGTCCATACGTATCTGATTGTTTACCTTTCAAAATCAATCGTGCATGAAATGCCCTGTCTTCCATCAAAAGGACGAAGTATCTCCCGGAAGGCCTGATGATACCCATGGTGATTCGGTACCGGAAGAAGAAAAAGGGTTGGCAATTTGTGTCGAATTTACGTGTAGTACCTGATTCATAATGTCGCACTGGCTAAAATGGATGATCGCCGACCCGGAGGTTATGTAAGGTCAGCCGCAGGAAAGAAGGGAAGTCCGGTGGATGCGCAATTCCGGCAATTCCGGTAGCGGGTACTATACAGGACCGGGAAAGCCTGGCAATGGTTTGGGAAAAGTAAGTTTGAAAGTAACACATCAACCCATAAGAAAAACGCTGAAATCACCCTGGCCCACCCTGACGCTGTTCCTTGAACTATAGTTTGATACGCATTCCCACGTATGTCATAAAATGAATGGATGCGTCCTGATGGGCTGGTAAGATAATTAAGCTGGCGTGCCGTTAGAATTAGTATCAAGAAGTACTTTTAATCAAGAATTGGCAGTAACCGGTTCCCCCTTAAAAAGTCTAATCAAAGCTATTTCGGACTAAGTAGTTGACAAAATTAGTTTATACTATTCTACATTACCCCAACCCCCTGAAGGGGGCTAGAATCCATTTTAGCCCCCTCCAGGGGGTTGGGGGTAATGCAAACTATTTTCAATGGTATATTTATGAAACTTCTATTGTATTCAGGCTATAGACGGACACTTCAAAAGGTATCCGGCCTGCTGATCCTGGGCTTGCTGGCTACCGAAGGAAGCGCTCAGAGCAGAGAAACGGCCCTTCTACCCTTTTATCCCCGTTGGGTCATCAAGTGGGCACCGTTGAGCGTGGTAGATCCCGATAATACGTTTCAGTTCGGGGCCGAATATCTCTTCGCCCGCCGATGGGCGGTGCAGCAGGAGTTCGGGTACGGAAATCATCATTTCAGTTTCATGAAAATCAGCGTCAATGAGCAAGACCTCCGGGCGCTGGAAAGGAAGGAAGTCTGGCGAACCCGCCTGGAACTCCGTTATTATCTGAATGAGTTCCGTCCGCAGCAGAAGCTGGGTAAGTACCTGGCGGCCGAAGTCCTGTACAAGCGGGTCAATTGGCTGGAGCAAACAGCCAACTGGCTACGGGACCCCTACGGAACTATCTCCATCCCGCCCAATATTCCCATTACGAAAGACGTGGTGGCCCTGCATGTGAAAGGCGGAGTGCAGTGGCGTTTGTCGGAGCGTTTGCTGATGGACTTTTACACGGGCATTGGTGGCCGGATGCTGTACGTTTCCGACGTACAAGGAAGGCTGGAAGGTAGAAAAATGTACCGCTTTTGGGAATTCACGCCGTCGGAGCCAGGAAGGTACAGCCGGTTGAGCATGTCGCTGGGATTTAAAGTGGGTTACCTGATTTATCGGAAAAGAACGTTGCCCGTACGCAAATAGGACCCGTATTTGCCGCAAACCACCCGGTTTTGGTCGCAAGAACACCGCTTCGAAATGGCCGGATGGGGCTAATTTAGCAGTATAACAATCTACAGAAAATGAAAAAGCCTGTCACCATCGACGACTATCTGGCGGCGTTTCCCGAAGAAACCCGAAAAGTACTGGAACAAATCCGCGCAACGATTCGGCAGGTGGCTCCGGATGCCCAGGAAACCATCAGTTATGGCATGCCTACGTTCAAAATGAATGGGGTACCACTGGCCTATTTTGCGGCCTTTTCGCATCACATCGGATTTTATGCGGCACCCACGGCCCACGAAGCATTTCGGACCGATCTGTCGGGCTACAAAACGGGTAAAGGTTCCGTACAGTTTCCCCTCGACCAGCCCATGCCCCTGGACCTGATTACCCGCATGGTTCAGTTCAACCAGAAGGCACTGACGGCAAAGAAGGCCGTTTCCTGATCTGCTCACGCTGGCGGGCGATAACCATTTTTACACGGATGCCGGGGAGGCCCTTCTGACCAGGCAGTTATAACACCCGGCTTTGGCGTTGTGAATGTGCACGTAGTCAACCGACGGGTTCTCAAAGCACTTCCGCAAAGTTTCGGTAATCGTTCGGCCTTCCGTCACGTTCGATTCCAGCATCATTCCCTCCGCGCTGTATGCCCTGACGGATAGCAGCCGGTGCGGTAGCATAGGCGGGATCTGATTGACCGGCCAGGAAATTGCCGGAGCGTTTTTACGGACGTAGATCGGACCGCTGGCCTGATAGGGAGAATCAACGGGGTGGTGGGCAAAGGGCAGTAACAGCATTTCCTCACCGATTTCGGCATCCTGCAGACTTACCCGGCAGGGATAACCGGGCTTTTTGTCCGCGATCATTCTTCTGGCGCTCAATTGACTGAGTTGAAAGTCGGACAGGTCGAAAAAATGGGCAAAGTGGGCGTAAGTCAGGGCGAAAATCTGAAAGTCGGGTTGCATAAATAAGACAGGGTTGAGTCAATTACTTTGACAAACATACCCGAAGTACGGCCTCCGCTCAACCCGGTTCTTGCGGTAGTTGATCGCATCAATGATTCCTGAGTTCATCCCGGGCCAACCCATGGTTCCGCTCAGTGACCGGGTTTCTGTTCGTAGCGATACGGCGCTACCTATTCACGATTCATTGCACTCCGTGCCGGACTCATTGTTCACTGCCAAGACGTAATACTGGCAGCGGAAGGTCTGGCCGAATTCATGGATGGTTTTCTGGTAAGTGGGCTGGAAGCCGTAGCGTTCGTAGAACCGCATCAGGGAGGGTCGCGTGGCATCGGTCTCCAGCTGGATCTCTCCAATCCCCTTTTTCCGGCACTCCGACTGGCAGAAGTCCAGCAGGGGTTGGAACAGGTTTTGTCCCGCAAATTTTCTTCGAATAGCCAGTTTATGAATAAAACCGGCCGTACCATCGGGCACATCGCCGAAGTAGAGCGGGTCTTTCCACTGCAGGATAAAGGTAGCCGCCGGTTCATTGTCCGCGTACATTACGTAGCAGTTATTCCGGGTGTATTCGTCGAACAGGTTGTCGGCCGTCAGCGAATCTATTTTCCACAAAGTCTGACCGCTGTCGGCCAGCCATTGCCCGACTTCGCGGAGTAGGTTCAGAAAGGTATCGGGTTGATCGTTGCGGAAAGTATATTTCATGGTTGGAAAGGGTTGGAATGAACCGGTATTAAAAATACGAGCCTTTCGTTTGAATGCAATTTGAATGAGATGATTCAGAGAAGTTATTTGGAAAGACCAGCACAACAGTAGGAACACGCCCGGCGTGGACACGCCTTATGAATTTTAATAAAATAAACGTCCCATATTAGCAGGCGACTTAGTCTCTTCAAGCTATTGGCGCGTCTAATTCTCCTATCTTGTCATTCTGCCGGGTGGCTGCGTGCCCCGGGCCGGTGCCAAAGAATCTTGTTTGCTTATATTCCAATCCTTAGAGGAAGTGGTCAGCAAGCGAACGTCGCCCGGATTCTTCCAGAATGACATTTGATAGTTTTACCATCTCATCTGACAATGTAGAACCAGATGGTAGGCTTTAATAATTATATTTCATAAGGCGTGTCCACGCCGGGCGTGTTCCTCCGGATAATGAACGTGATTTTTAGAGTCAGTTTGGGCAATTTTTTGGGCTTTGTATCACCATCCGACGTATTATCGTATATATTCGTCATAAAATCAGGCTACCCATCCATTTATTGAACTGACTATGAATCTCAAGGTACTAAAAGGCAAAGTTGAACGGCGGCTTTCCCGCATTATGGTGAAAGTCATACCCTATAATACGGCCTACAAACCCACCGGCTATTACGAGACGGCCAAGGAATACGCTCAGTCAGAAGAGGGAAAAGCCGCCCGCTGGATCGAAGTGTATCCTGCCTACGTATCGCACTCCGACGTGCCTTCCGACCTGAACGATACCTGTCTGGAATACTATAAGTCGGCGCCGGAACGGGCCGTGCCACCCGCCATTCTGGCAGAGGTACTGGACGCCCGCGAATACCAGGACTCCCTATTCGGCGGTACCATCATGAGCCGCTCCGGAAAAGTAATCGGCGACATTTCCTACTTCGAGCCCGGACCCAACGGGAAGGGCAGAGCGCCGGTGCAGCAGAACAGCCTGTTTCAGCAGCGGTATTTTGTGGAGCCCAAGTACTACAAAGGCACGGTATTCAGCGCTGTCATTGGCTTCAACGGCAGCGACAACTACTACCATTTCATGTTCGACTGCCTGACCAAGCTGCATCTGCTACGCAAAAGCGGCCTGTACGACACGGTAGACTGGTTTCTGATGCCTTATCCCAAAGAAGAATACCACATGAGCATGCTCAAAGTGCTGGGCATCCCCGAAGAAAAGATCATCTTCGAACACGAAAACGTGCACATCAAGGCCGACCGTATCATCGCCACCTTCGCCGAACGGCCCTACAACCACACGCCCCCCTGGATGTTCCAGTTTCTGCGGGAAAGCTTCCTGAAGAAAGAAGTGGTGCAGGATACGGGCGTGCCCCTGGTCTACATCAGCCGGAGCGACAGCCACCGCCGCAACGTAGCCAACGAAGACGAACTCTTGCAGATGCTGACGCCTTACGGTTTCAAAAAATTTACCCTGGCTTCGCTCAATTTCGTGGAAAAGGTCAAGCTGTTTGCTTCTGCCAAAATCATCATTGCACCGCACGGAGCCGGTCTGGCCAACCTTACCTTCTGCCAGGAGGGCTCCAGCCTGATTGAGTTCTTCACCAGTACCTACGTGTGCGCCTGCTACAGTGAAATGGCCCAGAAGGTAGGCATGCATTACAATTATTTCGTGTTCGACCACGTGGCCACCGAAAAATTCAGCAAAGGTGTGGACGACCACATCACCGTCGACGTCAAGCGCGTGCAAACGTTGCTGGATCAGGTGCTGGAAAAGTATGAGTCACCGGCGTAGGTGGAATAGTAGATTCGGATGGAATGCAATGAATATAATTTGAAGGCAGCCATTTATGAAGCATGGCCGCAAAATCATTCACCATCGGTTGTCATTTTGGAAAAATCTTGTTGACCACTCCCGCTGTCTTTTAGAATGGAGGCGAAAAGTTCCATTTTCTGGATTGAAAAGCGTTTCATACATAACGGAGGGGATAGAGGCTGGCCAGCGAACGTCGCCCGGATTTTCCAAAATGACAAAGAGGGTGTATTTATTCGACAAATAATTAGAAATATGCAGGTTAGGCCGGTTAATTAGTTATATTTCATAATGCCTGCGCTATGGATGGTAAATGATTTTGCTTGTTTATTAGATAACCTTTGGACTACCAGTATCTTTTACTCTCAACCTGCCTCCTGCGCCGATCTCACCAGAGCGTACATCTTTACGTCTACCGGATGGCTCCCTTTCAGGTAATAGCTTTTCAGGATGCCTTCTGCCTGAAACCCGTTCTTTTCCAATACCCGTGTTGAAGCCAGGTTATGCAAGAAGACGGGAGCTTCCAGCCTCACCAAGCCCCATTCCCCAAAGCCAATTTCCACCATTTTGTTCACTACCCGGGTCATGATGCCCTTGCCCCAGAAAGGAGCTCCCAGCCAGTAGCCAATGGCATCTTTGTGCGACCCCAGCCCGTGCTCAACGTGAAAGCCCGCTCCCCCAATCAGCTGCCCGGATTCGTCCCGGATGGCCCATTCCGTGAGCCGTCCCAGCTTCTGCCGGCGCTCTTCCAGGTAATTCACGTACCAGCCGGCATCGTTGAGGGTGTAGGGAAAGGGAATCTTCAGGGTATTCTGGTGAATGGCCGGATGGTTGAGGTACCTGACCAGCGCGGGGGCATCGGCCATAGTGACCTGGGAAAGCGAAAGCGAAGCGTCAATGGGGATGCGCATGGACTGAGATTGGACCCAGGGAAGATACGGAATATTGGCTAAATTGGGGCGCAAAAGAACCTTTACTTTTGTGACAGTGCCTGACGTACTACGTAGATCAGGCGCTTTTTCGCCAGCCTTTTCAAGCCAACTTCAATGCCCGAACCTGATCTCATACCCGTTACCATTCTGACCGGCTTCCTGGGTGCCGGCAAAACCACGCTGCTCAATCGCCTGCTGTCGGTACCCGACCGCCGATTTGCCGTCATTGAGAATGAGTTCGGGGAAGTGGGAATCGATCAGGAGCTGGTGGATGCGGCGCAGGGCAATCTGTTCGAGATGAACAACGGCTGTTTGTGCTGCACCGTCCGGACCGACCTGATCCGGATCCTCAACGAACTCCAAAAGCGGCGGGACGAATTTGATTACGTGCTCATCGAATCGACCGGGCTGGCCGATCCGGGGGCCGTGGTGCAGACTTTCGTACTTGACCAGCAAATCGCCCGTCACTATTACCTGGATGGCATCGTGTCAGTGGCTGATGCTCTGCACCTGCCCCGGCAACTGCAAAATGCCCGGGAGGCCGGGGAGCAACTGCGCTTTGCCGACGTGATTCTGCTCAATAAAACCGATCTGGTTGAAAAAACGGCACTGGAAGCGCTGACCCAACAAATCCGGCTGCGCAACCTGCACGCCCTCATTTACCCCACCTCCTTCGCCGAACTGGCAGTAGAAAAAGTGCTGGGCATCCGGGCTTTCAACATGGATAACATCCTGGCTTCCGATCCCGATTTCCTGGATGTCAGTTATCCATTTGAATGGGTCGGCCAATACGCATTGAACCGGGGAGATGTTCGCTTGTCGTTCGACAATCCGCACCGTGAAGGCTTTCAAATGCTCATCTTGTTCACGTTCAATGATGGTGAAACGGCGTTCCGTAGCACCGTCGACCGGGCCAGGGCCATCTTTCGCAACGGCTTCCTCCGGATGGAGCAGGCCGGCAACGACGGGAGCCCACTCATGCATTTTGACATTCCCGATGGCCTGTCAAACGTGAAAGCAACTATCAGTTTGCCCGAACCCGGGTATTACCTGTTTTTTCTGGAAAAGCATCCGCACCACTTTGAAATTCGGTTGGGTGAGGAAAAGCAACCCCCGCTCCGTACCGAACGCTTCGGCCACGCGCATACGCACGAAAGCGTGCAGTCGGTAGCGCTCAGCTTTGAAGGGGCACTGAACGGGGCCAAAGTAGACGACTGGCTGACTCACCTGCTGGACACCCGGGGCGACGACCTGTACCGCACCAAGGGCATTCTCAACCTGAGCCATTCGGAGCGCAAAGTCATCGTGCAGGCGGTACATCGGCAGTTCAATAGCCGCTACGGGGCCGATTGGGGGCGGCAACCCCGACAGAACAACATCGTTTTCATTGGCCGGAACCTGGACCGGCAGCAACTGGAAACCGGCCTGCTGGGGTGTAGGGAGGGGGAGAAGGATTGAGTGATTGAGTGACTGAAGGACTGAAGGGATGCCGGAGGAAGGGAGGGCATCGGGTGACTCCCGGTAAATCTGGCTGGAGTTACCCTCGTTGAAATGGATGAAGCGAGCATCGGCCGTGAAGTGGATGCAACTCTTTTTTGACCCAAAAGTTATAGCTGTTTCAGTGAAAGATCACCTAAGATAAGTTGGGAAAAGCGCCTTCCAACCACCATTTTCTAACTTCTAACTTCCAACTTCGGTAAATACGCTTGCAAAGGGCTATAAGTCCGCAACGAGGAAAAGGCCGAAGCAGGCCTGGCCGACATTTCGACCAGTATTCCCGAAAAAGCAACCTTCTCTCCCTTCAGTCCAGCTAAGACCTTTGTGTCATTGTTAAACAACATAACAATGACACACATAGAGTTAATCCTGAAAATCGCATTGGCCATCATTTTTGGTCTGGCCGCTTTCGTCAAATTTGCGGGCAAGTCAAAAAAGAGCTTTCAAAAATTACCGCTCGGTATACCGCTCATGTATGCCACGGCTTTTGCCGAAATCGTTTTTGCAGCCGGTCTGTTTACACCGTACGATTTTTGGGCAATCATCGGATTGCTTGCCATCATAGCCGGAGCAATTGGCTCCCTCATTATTGAAAGAGTCCCGCTCGCTAAATATGGGATGGCCTTTTTCTCATTGATACTCCTGGTTGCGCTTCTGTTGGTGAACAGAGGAATCTAAAAGTCTCCTTCCATCCATTCATCCACCTCAAGCCGATGTTTCGACCAAAACTGCCGAACTGGCGACCTTCTCCGGCTGGATCTGATGAACCAATTTTGCCTCCACCATCCTATGAAGCGAATGATGAGGAAGATCATGGTACCCGATGACCACCCTCACGGATCGGAAATCCAGAAACAGATAGCTTCATAGCGTACATAAACAGGTCAATACCAATACAATAAGAACTGAAAAATTAAACAAACCCTTAAACAAAAAAAGATGAACAAAATGTTAGTAGCTGTTTTCGAGAGTGAGACTACAGCTTATGAAGGGCTAAGCGCCCTGAAAAATTTGCACTCTAATGGTGACATTACCCTTTATGCTACCGCTGTGATCAGCAAGAATGAGAAGGGTGAATTAAACCTTGAAACGGCAGCGGACCAGGGTCCCATTGGTACGGCTACCGGCATGTTAACCGGAAGCTTGATCGGTTTACTGGGCGGACCGGTAGGGGTTGCCATCGGCGTTTTTACCGGCAGCCTGGCAGGTTTGATGTATGACATTAGTGCGGATGATGTCAACACCACATTTGTAGAGGAAGTGTCGAATGCCTTAACCAAAGGCAAGACGGCCCTCATCGCGGAGATTGATGAAAGCTGGACCATCCCAGTTGACACCAGGCTTGAAGCACTGAACGCGGTGGTATTCCGTCGCCTGAAATCCGAAGTGGCCGAAGATCAGCTGGCCCGCGAATCGGCCGCGATTGCAGCCGAGTTGAAAACCTTAAAAGAAGAATGGAAAGAAGCCGGAGAAGAGCGCAAAGCGGCCATCCAATCGGCCATTGCCAAACTGCAAGGCAAAGCAAAGACAATGGATGAGCTGGTTGAAAGAAAACTGAATGAATCAAAGAGCCAGTTGGAGGCGAAGGTGAATGCCCTGCAGGAACAAATGAAAGATGCCAGGGAGAGAAGAAAGACCCGGATCGAAAAGCGCATCGGGGAAATGAAAGAAGACTATCGCGCCAGGACTGAAAAGCTGAAACAAGCCTCTAAATTGATCAAGGAAGCATTCGACCCGGAAGGTGAAATGGAAAAGCCGGGAAAAGCGCACACTCACTGAACGTCCATCTCTGTTAAAATCAATTGATTATTCATCCGGAAAATGATGGAAAATTTCATTCGAGGGATTGCCCGGAACTGGTACCTGGAGTTAATCAGGGGAATCCTGTTCGTGGCAGCCGGGGTGTGGGTATTTATGACGCCCGCATCGTCCTACGTGGCCCTGGCCCTATTTTTTGCGATCACTTTTCTGATCACTGGTATCCTGGAAATATCCTACGTTCTTTCCAATAGAAAGCACCTGGAAGGATGGGGCTGGACTTTGGTCGGTGGCATCGTCCAAACACTTATTGGCTTGCTACTGGTTTCCCACCCGTTATTGACCATGGCCGTGTTGCCCTTTTACGTGGGCTTTGCCCTCCTGTTTCGTTCTTCCATGGCCATCGGTCTGGCCATTGAACTGGGCAGAATACACGTGCCGGATTGGGGCGTACTGTTGTTCATGGGCCTGCTTGGGATGATCTCATCCTTCATCATGCTATGGAATCCCGCATTGGGAGGGCTTACCATCGTTGCGTACACGGCCCTGGCCTTTTTGTCCGTTGGGATTTTCAATATGTATCTCTCTTTCCAGCTCAAGAAATTAAACAAAGAAATGAAGATGACAGGAACATAAGGTAGATCAACTGCAATAGGAACGAATCGGACGGTGAGCCTCGGTATTCCCGAGGCTTTTTTATTTTACCCGATCAAGTCATTTTCTTCTTTGATGGGTAGCAGCCCAAAGGAAAATAGCGTCATTCATTTGATTGCTTTAGCCGACATTTTGACCAATACTGCCGAACCGGAAACCTTCTGGGAAAGCCTCATTTAAACCAACTTTGTCTCCAGCACCGAAAAGGATTCGATCATTCATTTGACTATAGGTAATTTCGGCGGATAAAATCTTGTAGGATGGATTGGGTAAGTGGTTTGGACAAATAATATTTGATACCGTATTGTTTGGCTTTTTGCTGGTCTATGGGATGGGTAGAAGAACTGAGGATGACAATGGAGGCCAACAGTGCCGAATAACCTTTACGCTGCAGTTCCTCCAAAAAATCAAAACCATCCATTAACGGCATATTGATGTCTAGGAAGATGAGCACGGAAGGAGGGGTGGCCGGTGGGAAAGTAGCCAATAAGTAATCCAGGGCCCGGGAAGCCTGCTGGAAGATGAGCACTTCCTGACCAATGCCGACTTGTCGAATGACAATTTCGTGGAGAAAGTTTGCAATCGGCTCATCGTCAATGAGTAGAACAGTGGGAAAAGGAATGCGCATAACCTAAATGGAATGAGTACACCAAATTTTTTAATATCGGGCACACAGTGATTTAGCCAAATTTCGCTCCGACTAGAAAGCCGTTAAACACGTATAAAGGATATAGTGTGGGATTTTCAGGTCGTTTCACGGTAGGGACCTAAGTGCCTCTTTGTCCGCACCGAATCGGTATTGATGAAGAATGCGGTGCCGATTGATGATCCGGACCCACAAAAAATCGGTGGCTGGCCCGTTTGGTGAAAGGCTCGCTCCTGAAATAATTAATCAGGTGCATCTCCGTCCAAACCCTTCTTATTTTCATCTGCATTGGATTGAAGTTCAAACGACCCGTTGGCTGGCCTGGTCCTTCACCTACTGACTTCCTCCACCTTCCGGACCTGGTTTCCAGCCAAATGGGTCATTACAAAGATCAGGGCTGCCCGGCGCTGATGGTAGGTTGTGATGTCGGCAGTATTGGTCGAAAAGTCGGTTTACTGTACCCGTTTGTTTGGCTGGGCTGTCTTTTCCGCCCGGGGTCAGGGCGGGCAGACAAAAAATACTTTTATAGCGATTGTGGAAAGAATAGACAAGGGATAGCGTGATTTCCCAAAATAGTATAGATTTTTATTCGTAATTTGATACCAAGCTTCAGGATCCTGCCTGCGATCGCTCTGCCTGGAATCAGAATGAATAAATGGCTAAAAAAGAACTAACACCGGTTTTGACTTTTCCTGAATTGCTTTCCCACGGCAAGTCACGCATAACCGTTGCCTGTGGCGATCTCAGCGTTAGCAAAATCATTCGGTTTGCCGATTTCGACTTTTTCGGAGAGCATTATCGGGCGGATCACTTTACGGTAATGTTGGTCACCCACGGGGAGGTAGAGGCCTCTGTCAATCTGCGGCCATTCTCCCTGACCCAAAACGGGCTGGTGGTAGTGGCTCCGAGCGGAATTAAACAGATGATTCGCGCGTCCCAACAGGCCCAGGGGCTCGTTGTGCATTTTACGATGCACTTTCTAAGCGAGATTGGCTTGCCTAAGCGTTCTTATGATCTTCTTAATTACTTCAGTTCGCAATACAAACCCAACTGGAACCTGTCGCCTGTCGATGCAGCGATCATGGAAAACATGATGCTTGATTTGTTCGTGCGTTGCGAAAATACGTCGCGACCTTACGGTAAAGAGCAATTGAATCATCTGTTCATTGTATTTCTCTATGAAATTGCGGCACAGGGGCAGCAGTACTCCCCGCCTACCATTGCTCAACTTACCCGGAAGGAAGACCTGGTTATGCGTTTTGCCACCCTGGTTTCCGCTCACTTCCGCCAGGAGCGAACGGTTGGCTTTTATGCCGATGCCTTACATGTGACCCCCAAATACCTGACCGAAACGGTGAAGGAGATCAATGGGAAGAGTGCCGGGCAAATTATCGACGACTTCGTCATTCTCGAATGTAAATTGTTACTCGAAAAGCCGGAGTTTACCATTGCACAGGTGGCTGATATATTGAATTTCAGTGATCAGTCATTTTTCGGCAAGTATTTTAAACGCATTACCGGAATTTCACCCAAGGAATTCAAAACAAGTCTTCACGCCTGATTATTCTCCTGGAAATACTCAACCGACTTTTAGGCCAATACAGCCGAAAAAGCGACCTTTCTCCGCGCTGATTTTAAATGGACCTTAGCATGCGGTATTGTTACGAGGCCGATACTGGCTCGCGGCTGCCCGGTTTTGAGCCTTTAGTCATGCCATGCCACCCGAAGGATACTCACCTTGGACTCTAAAAAAGGTGCGGCAACAAGGGTATTATCCGCAGCAGCGTGAACCGAACCTTCGTCTAATCATCAATGGTAAGGGGTTGAATCTTTCCGGCAATGAAATAAGACCCAGTCCCGGTGATGGAACAGGCAGATCATATGGCAGGCAATGGAAAAATGTTCTCTTGTAAAAGGATGAAAGTAGAGGAAGAAAAAATCCTGGCAGTTGCTTACCGACTCTTCCGACAGAAGGGCGTCAGGTCAACCAGCTTGCAACACATCGCCAGAGCGTGTGGCACCAGCGTTTGGGATATTAACCGGGTATTTCAATCCAAGAAAGATATGGTGCTGGCGGCTGTCAGGCATCGGTTCACTCAGAAGAGTGCGTATTTGTTAATTAATCCTTCCCTTTCGCCATCGGCGGTTGCGGAACTGCACAACTTTTTCCAGTTCATAGAAGATCATATAGCTGACCTTGGCCCTGACATTTGGGAGGAGTTGAGACGCTATCATCCCGTTTCGCTGGATCAACTTCAGGAACTGGTTGACCACCAACTGATCCCATACTTGCAACGAAACGTGGAGCGCGGCCTTCAGGAAGGGTTTTATCGGAATGACCTGGACTATGAACTGTACGTACCCACCTACTTTTACATTCTTCGGACAGTGCTTGAAAGCAATAGGCAAGACTGGACGGATACGAAGCGAACCATCCGCCATATTCATGACCTTTTTTTTCACGGCACCTTAAATGTGAAGGGCATGCGCATTTAGGAGAACAAGTCAAATTAGACAGGATAACCCGGGGATTCTCCTTCAGACGTATTGAAATTCGGGTTTTGACCAATATTGCCGATAAATCAGCCTTTGAGTACGCCTGCTTTTTAAAGAATATTGCACAGCGATCCCAACCGGAGAAATGAATCCCGAATCGCCGGAGTTCCGATGGTAAAGCTCTTTTCGGAAATTTATTTACGGCTTGTATCTGAGTTGACAATAACCCGATCCTATTCATTGAGATGGCTTCCCGGACCGATGTCAGCGAAACGTAACGCGTTGGTGAGGAATAACACAGCTTTTTGAAATCCAAGTAAATGAAGGCCCCGTGAGGTTTTTGGTTATCAGTGAGTGCGTGGAAAGAAAGAGGCCGGAAGTATCCCGATTGTTACAAGCGGGAATGGGTTACGGCTCCTGCGCCTTGATAAAAGTGTGAACGAAAATTCAGGTTTGCAAGCGCTGGAACCGGCATTGCAGAAATATTATTCTAACCAGTATGGCAGAACCAATAACGATTGTTGACCTCTCCCAAAACAGTGACAGCCGCACTGACCACGGTATAGCAACGAAGCGCAGGAAATTATACGTATTGAGCAAAAGGAAGACACGCAAAGCATTTCGGACCAAAAGGGCCAGCACCCATATGGTCTTCACCCTTTTAATAGCTTCCATTTTCATTATGATCTTGCACGTGATGGCAGCCTGCCTATCTTACCGGGCAAAAGATCAATCAAGAAATATCGTGGTTCATCAATACAAAAACATTCAATTGTTTACGCAATTGCTTGCGGAGTTGATGGATGTAGAAACAAGCCAACGCGAATACCTCATTTCAGGCGATAGCGCCTTTCTGACATCGTACCAAACAGGCCTGGATAACATCCGAGCCCAAACAGCCACGCTAAAAGCTTCGATTCACGATCATCCATCGCCGGTTGGTGGCCCTGAGCAGCAGATGATTTCCATTGCCAACGCACGCTGTAAGGACCTGGAGGAGGAACTGCGCCTTTTTAAGCGGTTCAATAGAGATAGTCTGAAGATACACCTGGCTGTCAGGCACGGAAATGCAAAGCCGGATGCTCTCCCTCAGGTGGTCAGTGCTATGGTGGCACCGACCAATGCAGACTTGGGTGAACAGGATTGGTTCCTGCAAAACAGTCGGATACTTGCCTTTATCAGGATTGCTTCCTTTTTATTACTCATCCTGACGTGTTCGCTTGCCCTCAGAACAATCGTGAAAAAGGCCAGAAGCAATGCCCGCTTACTATCGAAGCTGAAATCCTCCAACAGACAATTGGAGCATACGGTGAAAAAGAGGACGGAGCAACTGGAGGAAGCCATTCGAATGAAAGATCATTTTCTGGGAGTAGCCACCCACGATTTAAAAGCACCTCTCAGCAGTATCCTGGGCTTGGTGGAACTCATTAAAATAGACAACAGCAACCTTTCTGTCAATGAAGCTGAATATTTGGCACACATTGAATACTCGTGCAGAAAAATGCAGCACCTTATTAATGATCTCCTGGAAATCAATCGCATCGAACGGGGCCAGGCCATCATCAAAAGGCAGAAGGTCGAGATAAAGCCATTGTTGCGCAAAGTTCGATTGGACTTTGCGCAACAAGTTGCCCAAAAAAGCATCGATCTCGTCATTGAAGAAGTCGATGCAATCATTATGACGGATGCCGACTGCCTGACCCGTATCCTTGAAAATCTCCTTTCCAATGCAATCAAATTTTCGCCTCCCATGAAAAAAGTATTGCTGAAAACAAGTGCTGAACCTGGCCACCTGAAGTTTGCGATAGTGGATGAGGGACCAGGGATTCCGCTTGATGAGCAGCCCAGGCTGTTCGATAAATTTCAGCGGCTCTCCAATCGTCCAACCAATTCAGAAAGTTCCACTGGCTTAGGTCTCTCCATCGTAAAGGAGCTTACCGGGCTGTTGGGTGGAGAAATTACCTTTCGGACAGAGATCGGCCAGGGCTCAACTTTCGTGGTCACGCTGCCGAATGTGCAGCGGAGTCGCCACTTGGCAGAACAGCCAGCGCATCCACTTCAGGGCAGCTTCATATAGAGGAGTGAAGTATTGACCGGGCTTTATAAACCCAAAGTATATCTATTCCCCTCTTAGGCCGGATATCCAGACCTCTTCATTTCTATTCACCTTTAAAATGGAAGATAAGAGGTTGACACCCAAGCCAAACATCCTTTTGTCCAAACGTCAAGTAAACCGACTTTTCGACCAATACTGCCGACATCACAACCTTCTATCGGCACCGGGCAGAGGCCATCTTTGTATTGTGAATACCACACCGTTAGTAGCGTGTATGAGGCAAAACCCAAGGTCTTGGCCAGTTCAGTCTTTATTGAATGTCCGCAAGGGCAAGGGAGTCAGAGGAGTGGGGTATCGGACAAAGACGAACTGGCCATTTGTTTCTTACCGGGTGAAAGATGAAAAGGGAGAAGACCTTGCAATGGATTGATTCAATCAGGTACGAGGCGACTGAAAAATTTCTTCCGGTCCGAAGGCCCCAACCTATCCGCTGCCCGGGAAACGGGCTGGTCCCTGCCGGCCAGGCACTATCGCTCCCGGATTCGTCAAAGGCTTGTCCTGATACAGCTTTCGACGGCGATACCACCACACGTCCACGCAACGAAACATTCACGATGGCCTGCTAACCGGCAAAGGCAGATTCACAAAAACCCAACAAATCAAGCACCGACGATGGAACACAGTAATGGAATTTTAAAAAGAGAAAACATGAGCCTGCTGGATAATTTGAAGTGGCGCTATGCGACCAAAAGAATGAATGGCCAGAAGGTACCCCGAGAAAAGGTGGATTACATCTTAGAAGCGGCTCGGCTGGCACCCTCCTCTTCCGGCTTGCAACCCTACCGGATCGTGGTGATCTCCGATCGGGAGACCCGTCAAAAACTGAAAGAATTTGCCAACAATCAAAGCCAGATAACTGAATGTTCCCATCTGCTCGTGTTCGCGGCCTGGGATCATTACTCGAATGAACGGATCGGCCGGGTTTTACTGAATACAGCCCGGCAGCGCGGCCTTCCCGATCAAGCGATGGAAGCCTATCAACAGAAGATTTGGAGTGCTTACGAACCACTCGGACAAGAATGGCAAAAGGCGCACGCAGCTAAGCAGGCTTATATCGCCCTCGGATTGGCCATAGCGGCGGCGGCCGAACAAGGAGTAGATGCCACGCCTATGGAAGGATTTGATCCGGTCAAAATGGATGAACTACTGGGGCTTGGCCAACTCGGCATTACCTCGGTAGCGCTGCTGCCCATTGGCTACCGGGATGAGCAAAATGATTGGCTGCTCAAGCTGAAGAAAGTGCGAACACCCCGGGAGGAATTTGTGATGGAGTTGGATGGTGATCAGGCCACCAGGTGGGAAGGGCAGCTTTATAATGTGAGTAGCCATTAGTCATTAATCGTTGGTCATTAGTCATTTATCATATGATCGGATATGAGTTGATTCAGAAAAAGGCCTGGATGGATATCAAGCTTCAACTGCAGACATTGAAGGCGGATATCGTTTCGGCGACCACTTTTGTTCAGGAGATCGAACGGGGAAACCTCGACGTATCGATTGGAGACGAAATAGCCAATCCGGAGCTAAAAACTTCATTGGTCAACATGCGCGACCAGATGAAGCGGTACTCGCTGACCGAAAAGGAACGGAACTGGGCCAACGAGGGCTTAGCCAAGTTTGTGCAGATTCTCCGGTCGGGCAACACGGATGAAAAGCAGCACCTGGCCGACCATATCATCCGAAACCTCGTCGTTTATCTCCAGGCCAATCAGGGTGCTCTGTTTGCCCTCAATGATAATGATCCCAACGATCCTTTTCTGGAAATGGAAGCGTGTTATGCCTACGACCGAAAGAAGTTTCTCGAAAAGCGGATTGCGCTGGGCGAAGGTCTGGCCGGCCAGGTTGCGCTCGAGAAATCGACGGTTTATATAACCGATGTTCCACCGCATTTCATCAAAATTACCTCCGGGTTGGGCGAAGCCTTGCCCCGAAACATCTTGCTGGTTCCTCTAAAGCTGGATGAAAAAATCTATGGCGTGGTCGAAATCGCTTCCTTTCAAGTACTCCAGCCTTATCAGATTGACTTTGTGGAAAGGTTAGGGGAAAGCATTGCCTCCACGCTCGCTGCCATCAAAGGAAATGAGCGAACCAGGGCCTTGTTGCAGGAGACCCGGCAGCAGACGGAGGAATTGAAGGCCCAGGAAGAAGAGCTGCGGCAAAATATGGAAGAGCTCTCCACCACCCAGGAGGCGATGCAGCGATCCATGAAAGAGGCGGCGGCGAAGGAAGCCTATATCTCCCAGTTGCTCAATGCCTCGGAGGACTACATTTATACCATCGACTCTGAATTTAAATTTGTTACCTGGAACAAAGCCTTTGAAAACGTAATGCGCAGGGCTGGTAATTATATTGGAAAAGGAGTCCTTGCCTTCGAATGGGCGCCGGATGAAAGATCGGTTTTGGTTGAATGGTATAAGCGAGCTTTCAGTGGAGAAACATTTGAAGCGGTTTCGCAAAACGCCATTCACGGGAAAATACATCACTATGTCTCCATCTTTTCTCCCCTAAAGTCTGAATCGGGAGAAATAGTTGAAGTAGCCATTTTTTCCAAGGACATCACGGCCCTGACAGAGGCTCAACAGGAGACGACGCGCCTTCTCCAGGAGTCGCAACAGCGGGCGGAAGAATTAAAGGCCCAGGAAGAAGAGCTACGGCAAAATATGGAAGAGCTGTCGGCCACCCAGGAAGGGATGCAACGTGCCCTGAAAGAGGTAGAATTGAAAGAAGCTTACATCTCGCAAATACTGGATACTTCAAAGGATGCCATCTATACGGTTGACCGGGAGTTTCGTATGATGACCTGGAACGCTAGTTTCTCCCGTTATGCTGAACTCCATTACGTCCGCCTTGAAAAGGGGATGAACGCATTTGAATGGTCGCCAGAAGACCGGCAAAAGCTGATTGAGCTATACAAACGCGTCTTTGAGGGTGAGACTTTTGGAATTACGTATGATATTGAACTGAGCGGAATTAACTATCATTTCCTTTCCGACTACGCCCCGATCAAATCGGCAACGGGAGACATTGAGACCATCGCCATCTTCGCCAAAGACATCACGCCCATCGTGAAGGCCCAACAGGAATCGGCTCGGCTTCTCCAGGAAACCCAACAGCAGGCGGAAGAATTAAAAGCCCAGGAAGAAGAGCTGCGCCAAAATATGGAAGAATTATCGGCCACTCAGGATGGGATGCAGCGGGCGATGCAAGAGGTGGAAGCCAAAGAAGCCTATGTATCGCAACTGCTGAATGTGTCTCAGGACATCATTTTTACGGTTGATCGCGATTTCAAACTCGTGACCTGGAATGAGCGATTTGCCCAAACGGTAGTGGGTTTGGGCGTTCGGCCCCAAAAGGGAATAATTGCCTTCGGTTGGCGGCCCGATGCCGAACGGCAGTACTTTGTGGAACTTTTTAAGCGGGCATTTAACGGAGAAACGTTTGAGGCAAGGGCAGAAAGCAAATACGATGGCAATACGCACCATTTCATCTCCACCTTTGCTCCCCTCCGGGCGAAGACCCATGAAATTTCGGAAGTGGCTGTATTTGCCAGAGACGTCACCGCCCTTGTGAATGCGCAAAAAATGTCCGCCGAGCGTTCGGAACCAGACTTGCCCAGCGATGTAAATCCCAAAAGCACGTCCAGAAAAAATGATTCCGAACGCCGAAATACGCCCCGCTCCATCGTGCCTGCATCGGATCGTTCCCCCAATGGGAAAAGTCCCCATGAAGATAGCTCTCAGGAAAAAGATTAGGGATCATAACCGTGATGGATCATGTTATTCGGTTTGTTAAAACATTTCAGAGTAGGCAGCAAGCCTCCTACCAGCCAGAACTCCACGATGCAGTTGGCTCATTTGCTGCCCGGGGTTTACTACCGACTGGAATTGCTGCCGGAGTATAGGGTAGCCTTTATGGGTGAAGGTATATTTGATTTGCTTGGCTATAAAGCGAAGGAATTACTGAAAAAAGACTCCATCTCGTACCTCCAACTCGTCTATCCTGAGCTTGAAGAGATTCTTTCGAAGAAAAAAAATCTTTGCCGGCAGAGCAGGGAAGCGAAGAAACTACAGTACCACCTGGCTACTAAGTCAGGAGCAGCCAAGCTCGTCGAAGACCATTTTATCGGGGAGTATGACCACGCCGGCCAACTGATAGCCATTCATGGGTACTTTAAAGAGATCCGGAAATCGTCGGCTAAACTGCAACTGTTCAATCAGCTGGAAGCTTACCGCGCGGCTATCGACGTAAACATCATCTCCTCTATTACCGATGCCAAGGGGATCATCATCTACGCCAACGATAATTTCAAGAAGATATCGCAATATTCGGACGAAGAATTACTGGGAAAAACCCACCGCATTGTCTGTTCGGGTCACCATCCCAAATCATTTTTCGAATCGATGTGGAAGACCATTTCGGCGGGTACGGTGTGGCGGGGTGATATCCTGAATCGGGCGAAAGATGGCTCACTCTACTGGGTAGACACGGTGATTATCCCGGTATTCGATGAGCATCACCAAATAGCGAGTTATCTATCCCTGCGCGTGCTGATCACTGACCGCAAGCGTGCCGAAGAGCAAAAGGATAAATACATCCGCGTGCTCGAAGAGATTGCCCACGTGGTGGCTCACGACATCCGCGGGCCTATATGCAGTATTCTTGGCCTGGCGAATTTAATCAAAAGAACGGATTGCATGGAAAAGGAGCCAGCCATTGATTATGTGGTGTATGCAGCCACCAAACTGGATAAACTGACCGCTGAGCTTTCTGCCAAGATTTACGCGGCTGACTCGGAAATGAAGAGAACAGAATCCGTTGATGGCTGGAATGGTAAGACAAGTTAAAAGGTAAACAAAGAACGGATTTTCTTATGGGCTGAGAGCTGAAAGCCGATCGCTGACTGCTTCTAAAATATATACCCTGGTACTGCTTGCAATTAAGAAGCAGCTTTTTTTACTTTGGGGCATTCTTTAACATCGAATTATGAATCTGCTGAATACCACGATCTCCTCCACCTGCTTTTTCATTCCCGAAAAAGTGTGGAATGAGGTACGTTCGGGTGTTCTCAGTGAGCATAGAATCAGGTAGGCGATATTGTTCATCTTCCTCCAGATACACCCGAACTCTCCAGGTTCGGGTTTTTTTATGCCCTGACTGAATGATTCAATCAACACATTAGCCCATTAACTCATCCCCATGACAACAGTACTTACCTTCGCTAATCCTTTTCAATCCCTGGTGGAACTGACGGGATTTATTGACGATTTTGAGTCGGGACAATTACCCCGGGAACAATGGACCCACCAGGCGCACCTGGTCGTCGCCCTTTGGTATCTGGTCAACTTTTCACGCGATGAAGCAGTGAACAACATCCGTAACGGAATCCTTTCCTATAACCGGAGCTGCGGCATTCAAAATACGGCCCACAGTGGGTATCACGAAACCCTCACGCTCTTCTGGATTCGGACAGTAGAAACCTTCCTGTCCGAAAAGTACGACGTACCCGCCATCCCCGATCTGGTAGCTGAACTGCTTAACAGCCCCTACGCCGACCGGAATTTACCGCTTAAATATTATTCTAAATCGCATCTGATGTCGACCGAAGCCCGTATGCAATGGCAGGAACCGGATTTGAACAGTGAGTAATGAATAGTGAATAGTGAAATTAGCATATTAGCACACTAGAAAATCATTCCCCCTTCGGGGGGCAGGGGGCTTTAACACATCAACCTCTATGGCAAAGAAGATCGACAACCAGGAACTGAAGGAGATTGGGTTTTACGAACTGGCGCTTTTCAGGGAGGCCGGCAAAGTAGCCAAAAGCCTGATCAAGAACAAAGTATACACCCGGGAACAGATGCTCGATGAATTCCGGGCGCTGATCGAACAGCCCGAAAACTACCTGAGCGACGAATACCTGGGCGACATTGCCCGGTTGGTAAAGGCGTCGCAGCCCCGTTTGAAGCAAAATAAAGCGCAGGATCAGGAGCTCAACCTGAAGCCGGAACCTTTGCCTTATCAGGTGTACGGTGGCGACCAGATCGAAGCCGGGGCGGTGCTGCAGATGGACACGGCGGCAAGGCTGCCCGTATCGGTGGCCGGTGCGCTCATGCCCGACGCCCACCACGGCTACGGCCTGCCCATCGGTGGGGTGCTGGCGACTACCAGCAATACCATCATTCCCTTCGCCGTGGGCGTCGACATTGCCTGCCGCATGTGCCTCTCCGTCTTTGATATCGGAGAGGAATACGTTCAGAAGCACGAAAGCACGCTGAAGAAATACCTGATGGACAACACCCACTTCGGACTGGACAGCCGTCCGGCCCATCCGCTGCCCGACGACGTGTTTGACCATCCCGACTGGAAGGCCACGTCGATGATCCGGGAGTTGCGGCCCAAAGCCATTGCTCAGGTGGGCACGTCGGGGACGGGCAACCACTTCGTGGAATGGGGCACGCTGGAGATCAGGGAAGAAAGCCCGGAACTGAAGTTGCCCCGGGGAAACTACCTTGCCCTGCTTTCGCACTCCGGCTCCCGGGGCTTTGGTGCCACCATTGCCAACCACTATTCCAAACTGGCCATGCAGGGGACCAAACTGCCCAAGGAGGCCCAGCACCTGGCCTGGCTGGACCTGGACAGTGAGGAAGGGCAGGAGTACTTCATTGCGATGAACCTGGCCGGTGAGTACGCTTCGGCCAATCACCACCAGATCCACCGGAAGATGGCCCGTGCCCTGGGGATGCAACCCGCCGTCATGATCGAAAACCACCACAATTTCGCCTGGAAAGAAACCCTGCCCGATGGTACATCCGTCATGGTGCACCGCAAAGGGGCCACACCGGCTGGAAAAGGTGAAATGGGCATCATTCCCGGCTCCTCCGCCCAGCCCGGCTTCGTGGTGCGTGGCAAGGGAAATCCCCGGTCGCTGGCCTCTGCTTCGCACGGGGCCGGTCGGTTGATGTCCAGGACCAAAGCCTTGGGGGCACTCAACCAGAAAGACGTGAGTCAGTTCCTGGCCGACAGGGGAGTCACGATGATTGGGGGCGACCTGGACGAAGCGCCGATGGTGTACAAAGACATCCACCAGGTGATGGAGGCCCAGCGCGATCTGATCGAAGTGGTGGCTCAATTCAATCCCCGCATCGTCCGCATGGCCGATCCCGACCGTCGCAAAGGCCGCCGGGAGGATTGAGCAGTAGGGAAGGTTGGTAAAGAATTGGAAACAAAAGTTTTCTTCTCCAAATAAAATCGTTTACAACACAATTTTCCCAGGGTTGGCAATCAGATGTAGTAACGCTTGAGTCAGTCAGTTTGGGAACAGGGCCTCAGGCCAGCTCCATCGGAGCTCCCTGTTTATAGAATAGTTGCTCAACATAATAACTGGCTCCATCGGAGCCTCCTTCATTGAACCTAGGAGGCTCCGATGGAGCCAGTTATAGATTAACCTGGTTTATCTACAAACAGGGTGCTCCGCCGGAGCTGTGTCAACGTCTATAATAAGGGGATAAGACCAGAGGTCTAATGATAAAAATGGGACGTACTCCCGCGGCCTTAGATCGCTTTTTCTACAAAATCAACCCAAAACTTTCGGGGAATGATCCGGCAAGTTGGATGCCCTCCAGCGTAGGTGAAGTTTTTAGCAATATATTAGGCGATATTCTCCAACCATTGTTTATGCTTCGTCTTTTTTTTTGCGTTTATCTGGCTTTAGTCCTCATACCAATCCCATCCAAAAGCCAGGTATACCAACAGCCTTACTTGCTCTGGAAGATATCCGGTAAAGAGCTGGCCCAACCGTCCTATCTGTTCGGTACCATGCATACCATTGAAAAGAGTCAATTTTTTCTACCCAGTCTGACCCGGGAAGCATTTAACCTCTGTAAGATTCTAGCTACTGAAAACGAGACGATTCTGCAGTATTTTCCAGAAGAGGCGCTCAGAGATTTCCGTGACAGTTATTGGTTAAGCAACCGGCAAACCCTTGCCCAGGTGATGGAAGAAAGTCAGTATAACATATTGGTGGCGCAAATGAAGAAATGGCACGTATACAAGAAGGAAAATCTTCGGCTGAAGCCCAAGTACGTGGCTGAATTACTTTTAAGTAAACAAATCAACACCCATCAAAGCAACCTGACCGGATACGAAATAGTGTTTTATCGCTGGGCGCTGGCCCGAAAACGCACCCAACGTCCGATGGGTATTGTGGGCCTGGAACCGTACAAAAGTACGATGGCCTATTTGGACAGCATAAGTATTGAGCAGCAGGTGTCCGACCTGATGACCTACATCAGGAATGATTTTCGAAGTGAAAAGCAAATTGACGCTATGTATTTACAGCAGGATATTGTAGGGTTATGGCAATATGTTCAAATGGCGCCGGAACAATATCGGGTACTGGTAGAAATAAGAAACCACTCCTGGTTGGACAAGATTGAAAGACTGGTGCATTCCCAACCTACCTTTATCGCCGTCGGGGCTGCCCACCTGGCCGGCCCCGACGGACTGATTCAGCTGCTAACCGACAGAGGATATGAATTGGCTCCCGTCACCCTACACCCAGTTGAAACGAACCAAAGATAGATTGGCTCCTTGTGGACAACCCACAGCACTTGCGATGTAGTGCACATTTAAAAGTACCAAGCCTAATTTCAGTATTCTATAAAATCAACCCAAAACTTTCACGGAATTATCCGAATCTGTGATGTGCTGAGCGCAGCTTGCCGATCTATGTTTTATATTAGATGCGGTTTTAACTAACCCGGATATGCTGCATCGATTTCTTATTTTTTGCCTCCTTTTTTTCCTGTTTTCCAAGCCGTCCAAAAGCCAGATTTATCAGGAACCCGGTTTACTCTGGAAAATCTCCGGGAATGGTTTGAGCAAACCTTCGTACCTCTACGGTACGCTTCATACCATCAGCAAGAACCGGTTTTTCATGCCCACCTACACCCAGGAGGCCTTTGCTTCCTGTAAAATACTGGCTACCGAAAATGCCAACCTGATGCAGTATTTGTCGGAGGGAGATCTGCGGAATATTGACAGCCGTCAGTATTTGCCACACCGCAAAACGCTGGCGGATGTCATGGAAAAAAGCCAGTACGATTCACTGGTTGCTGTGCTCAAGAAAAACCGGATTTACCGGAAAGCGTATCTGCGTCTGAAGCCGCTTTATCTGGACGGAATGCTGACCAGTAGTATGCTGAAACTGAACAAGCACAATACCACCGGCTACGAACAGGTATTTTACAGCTGGGCACTTACACGAAACCGAACCGGAAATCACATGGGCATTGTTGGGCTGGAAGCGTACAAAAATACCCTGGATTACCTCGACAGCCTGAACATTGGGTTGCAGGTAGCCCATCTGATGAAAAGCATCCGGACAGACTTCCGGGATGCCCGGCACATGTACGCCGTGTACCGGCAGGAAAATATTCAGGGGCTGTGTGAACTGGCGATGGAAGAACCCGAACAATACCGGCTCCTGGTGAAAACCCGAAACCAGGCCTGGCTGGACAACATTGAACGACTGATACAGTCCAAGCCTACTTTTATTGCCGTAGGAGCGGCCCACCTGGCCGGTCCCAATGGGCTGATCCAACTGCTCATTGAGATGGGGTACACCTTAATGCCCGTACCTGAAATGAATCTTTCAAAGCGCTGACATTCAGAAAAGAGCCGGTTGACAATCCAGGGAGGGGGTAACCTTTCAGATAGAATTGGGGTAGGATAGGTAAAAATGCTTTTTTGCTTACATTTAGCCCAAATCTATTACCTAATCCTCATCTGAACGCATGGCGCATCTACCTCTCCCCCTGGTCAAGGCCGATCCCTGGCTGGAACCGTATTCCCGCGAAATCGAAGAACGTCTCTACCGCTACTGGGGCATGCTCCGTCGCATCGACCAGGAAGCGGGTTCGCTGCTGAAGTTTGCTTCTGCGCACCACTACCTGGGCATCAATTACAATTCCGAAAGAAAAGGCTGGTATTACCGGGAATGGGCACCGGCCGCGGAAGCACTGTCGCTGGTAGGTGAGTTTAATCTCTGGGATCCCAAGGCCAATCCGATGCAACGCAATGAGGAAGGAATCTGGGAAACCTTTCTGGACGAAGCCACTTACAAAGACCGGTTCCGGCACGGCGGACTGGTGAAGGTACACATCAAGGCCAAAAACGGTGAAAACGACCGCATTCCGGCCTATATCCGCCGGGCCGTGCAGAACCCCGTTACCCACGATTTTAGCGGACAACTGTGGATGCCTTCGCAACCGTACCAATGGAAACACATGGGCGTGAACCTGGCGACGCTGAGTGAGCCGCTCATTTACGAATGCCACGTGGGCATGGCCCAGGAAAAAGAAGGGGTGGGTACTTACGCCGAATTTACGGAGAAAGTGCTTCCGCGGGCCAAATCGCTGGGTTACAACGTCATTCAGCTGATGGCTGTGCACGAACACCCGTACTATGGTTCGTTTGGCTACCACGTATCCAGCTTTTTTGCGCCCTCTTCGCGCTTCGGTACCCCCGAAGAACTCAAGGAACTCATCGATACCGCCCACGGCATGGGCATTGCCGTGGTAATGGATGTGGTGCATTCGCACGCAGTAAAAAATTTCTACGAAGGACTCAACGATTTCGACGGATCGGGCGGGCAGTACTTCCACCCCAGCGACCGGGGCAATCATCCCGGCTGGGACAGTAAACTCTTCGATTACGGGAAGTTGCCGGTACTGCAGTTTTTGCTGTCCAACCTACGCTACTGGATGGAAGAGTTTTGTTTCGACGGCTTCCGCTTCGACGGCGTTACCTCCATGCTCTACACGCACCACGGCCTGGGAACCGGCTTCGACCATTACGGCAAGTACTTCGGCTTCGACACCGACCCCGACGCCATTCGGTACCTCCAGCTGGCCAATACCCTGATTCATCAGTTCCAGCCCCATGCCCTCAGCATCGCCGAAGACGTGAGCGGCATGCCCGGCTTGTGCCGACCGGTAGAAGAGGGGGGCATTGGCTTCGACTACCGCCTGGGCATGGGCATTCCCGACTACTGGATCAAACTGCTGAAGGACCAGACCGACGAACAGTGGAACATCCATGACATGTGGGGTACGCTGAACAACCGGCGGGCGAACGAAAAGACCATTGCCTACGCCGAATCGCACGACCAGGCAATGGTAGGAGATAAGACGATTGCCTTCCGGCTCATGGACAAGGAGATGTATTTTCACATGCAGGTCAACGATTCCAACCTGGTGATCGACCGGGGCATTGCCCTGCACAAAATGATCCGGCTGTTTACCATTGCGCTGGGCGGTGAAGGCTATATGACCTTTATGGGCAACGAATTCGGACACCCCGAATGGATCGATTTTCCGCGGGAAGGAAACAACTGGAGCTACAAATACGCCAAACGGATGTGGTCACTGGCCGAAAATCCGGATCTGAAGTACCAGTATATGGACCGTTTTGAGAGGGCGATGATTGATCTGGTGAAAAAATACGAAATCCTGTCGGCCGCTCCGGCGCACCAGCTCAACATGGACGAAGCCAACAAGGTGATCATCTTTGAAAGGGCCGGATTGGTGTTCGTGTTCAACTTCCACGCCCAGAACTCCATCTTCGACTACCAGTTTTACGTGCCCGCTCAGGGCCGGTACCGCATTATCCTCAATTCAGACGATGCGCAGTACGGTGGTCACCAGCGGGTCGCCGACGATATAGATTACCACGCGGATAACAAAAACTTCCTCCGCCTCTACGTTACCAACCGGACGGTGCTGGTGCTGAAAAGGATAGATTGAAGGCAGGAAAGGTGAAAGGGAGACCGGGGGAGGGGAGACAGAAGGGTTGAGAGGACTGCCTGGTCATACGGAATAAAAAGCTGCATTGAGGGGTCTCACAGCGAAGGTATCCAGTAAACAGACTTTCCAGGTTTCGAAAACCTGGAAAGTCTATACTACCCCTTTATCAACCCCTTAAATATTTTCTTAATTCTTTTGCTCCGGTCTCCTTTTATCCTTCAGTCCCTCTATCCTTCAATCCTTTGCGTATTGTAAAGTTGTTTGAATAAGTTTTGCACGTCGGTCGGGTGGCAGAGTTCGGTGCCTTCGTTCATAATGGCGGCCGTGCCACAGGCAACTCCGAAATGAACCACTTCGGCCAGGCTTTTGTCGTGCGCCAGCATCCAGACCATACCGGCTACCATACTGTCGCCGGCACCCACGGTACTGCGTTTGGGCACTTTGGGAGCGGGTACCCGAATTACTTCCTCCGCAGAGATCAGCACGGCCCCGTCCGGACCCAGCGATACCACTACCACCTGGCAGTGGCCGCGGCTGATAATCAGTCGGGCGGCACCTTCCACACCTTCCGTCTGGATCAGTTCGGCACCCACCATTTTTGTCAGTTCCTGTAGGTTGGGCTTAAGGAGAAACACGCCTTCGTTGGCCGCCAGTTGCAGGGCTTCTCCTGAAGTATCCAGGATAAAGCGCGAACCTTTTCGGCGGGCTATGCTGGCAACCCGGGCGTAAAAATCGGTGGGTACGCCGGGTGGGAGACTGCCGCTGGCCACCAGGTAATCGGGGAGCGGATCCAGGTTTTCCAGAATGACCAGACTGGCCTGCCATTCTGCTTCCGTCAGGTCAGGGCCTACCTGTCCGAAACGGTACTGATGATTGGTGCTGGTTTCCAGTACAATGAAGTTTTCCCGCGTGATATCGGAAATAGGGATGGGAAGTTGTCTGACTCCCTCTTTATTGAGCAGGTACTGCAGAAACTGTCCGGTATGACCTCCCGCAGTAAAGATGGCCATCGAATCGCCCGACAGTCGGCGGAGCACCCGCGATACGTTGATTCCACCACCTCCCGGATCGTACGCCGGTTTATCGCAACGCAGTTTGTTTTCGGGTACCAAATGGTCTACCTGAGTACTCTTGTCGATGGTGGGATTGATGGTAAACGTAACAATGTTTTTCATGGGAGGTGGTTTGTCAAATAAAATTTGGTTGGGCTTTAAGCCCGCGAATTTGAGGAGGAATCTATTTACTAAAAAATTTTACTTGCAATTATTTACGGGTTTTACGGATATTGTCGCAATTGAAACCAACCATTCATCCTAAAAACCCATCAATAGCCGCCTTTTATGAACAGACGAGAATTTATATGGAAGTCATCGGCCGCCAGCCTGGCGTATTCTGCCTTGCCCTTATTGCCAGCGCTGGGTAAAACGGCCCGGTATCGCACGGCGCTCATTGGCTCGGGATGGTGGGGCATGAACATTCTGCGCGTAGCCATGGAGTCGGGCTTGTCTAAAGTAGTGGCTTTGTGTGATGTGGACCGTAACCAACTGACGACTGCCTCTGCCGAAGTAAAAAAGCTCAGCAGCGACCGGCATAAACTGTATTCTGATTACCGGGAACTGCTGGCCAGGGAGAAGCCCGAAATCGTGATCGTGGCGACTCCCGACCACTGGCACCCACTCATTGCCATTGCCGCGATGGACATTGGTGCCCACGTGTACGTGGAAAAACCCATCGGGCATACCATCAACGAAGGCCGGGCCATGGTGGCCGCCGCCCGTCGCAACAACCGCGTGGTGCAGGTAGGAACGCACCGCCGGGTGTCGCCCCACAACCGCTCGGGCATGGATTTCCTGAAGTCGGGCAAGGCGGGGAAGATCGGGATGGTCCGTGCTTTTGTGCATTACGGCGGCGGAGCCGGCACCATGCTGCCCGACATTGAACCACCCGCCGGACTGGACTGGGATATGTGGTGCGGACCCGCTCCTGTGCGGCCTTACAACACGGGCATTCATCCCAAAGGCTTCCGCAATTATCTTGACTATGCCAATGGCACCCTGGGCGACTGGGGTATTCACTGGATGGACCAGATCCTGTGGTGGACGGAGGAAAAATACCCCAAAAAAGTGTTTTCAACCGGCGGAAGGGCCATCCGGCAGGACAATACCGATGCGCCCGATCACCAAGTGGCCAACTTTGAATTCGAAGACTTTACCGTGGCCTGGGAACACCGGCACTTTGCGGGTAATGCCGCCGAAAAAGGGGAGAACGTGGGCTGCTACTTCTATGGCACCGAAGGCACTTTCCACATGGGCTGGCAGGAAGGCTGGACCTTTTATCCGGCCAGCAAAAACCAGCCGGTGATCCACGAAAAGCCGCAACTGCACCAACCCGACGACCAGAACATCAAGGAACTCTGGGCCGACTTTATGCAGGCCATTCCCAAAAATGCCCGCCCGGTTTGCGACATCGAAGTAGGCCACCGCTCCACCAACGTCAGTCTGCTGGGCATGCTGTCTTACAAACTGGGTCGCAGCGTGGTCTGGGACGGAGAAAAGGAACAGGTAGTCAATGATGAGGAAGCCAATAAATTGCTGAGCCGAACCTACCGCGGCTCCTGGGAATACCCGAAGATCAGTTGACAGTAAACAGTCATCAGTCATCAGTTAAGTAATACCAGCCATTGGTTTCACTTATTTTAAAACTTCATTGCGAAGGTTTGGGCCGGATAGCGCGCAAGCAACCTGAAGCAATCTCACAGGCTACAGCCAACGGTAGTCTTTACTCCGGGAGATTGCTTCAGAGCCCATCAACGCACAGGCTTTCGCAGCCCTTTGCAAGGACGTTTTAAGTAGGAAGGACTTACGTGGTATGATCACCCGGATGCCCTGCGAAAGTCCTATCATTAAAATGAATCATTTCAAAGTTGTCTGCTGACAGTTACTTATCAGTGAACAATTGGGACAAAAGAAAATTCTTAACCCATCCTTATTCACCGCCACGTTTCGTTTTGTTGGATAGCTTGCCTTAACTTTGAGCGGGGCAGATCGTGGTCCGACATTTCGGCCACAGAGTTCCACTCCGGGAGTTCTACTCCGGGAGCAACTCTGTTCACTGTTTACTGATAACTGTTCACTGATAAAAACCTATGAAACAATCCCTTCCTGCTGTTATAATGAGTATGCTCTTAACGCCTGCTTTCGGGCAACAATCGTCACGCCTTTCTTATCCCACCACCGAAAAAGTAGAGCAGACGGACGACTATTTCGGAACCAAAGTAACTGACCCGTACCGCTGGCTGGAAAACGACACGGCGGCCAACGTCGGCAAATGGGTAGAAGCGCAAAATCAGGTGACTTACGGCTACCTGGATAAAATTCCTTTCCGGAAGACCATCCAGAATCGGATGACCGAAATTATGAACTACCCCAAGTATTCTTCTCCCTTCCGGGCGGGGGAATACTACATTTTCAGCAAAAACGACGGACTGCAGAACCAGAGCGTGGTCTACGTGCAGAAAGGCCTCAACGGCGAACCCAAAGTGCTGCTCGACCCGAATAAACTGTCAGCCGATGGTACGGCGGCAGTGAGTCTGACCGGCATTTCGAAAGACAAAAAATACCTGTCTTATTCGGTCAACCGGGCGGGTTCGGACTGGCAGGAGATTCACGTAATTGAAATTGCCACGCAGCGGGTGCTGGACGATCATTTGCAGTGGGTGAAATTTTCGGGCACGGCCTGGCAGGGCGATGGCTTTTACTACAGCCGCTATCCGGAGCCGACCAAAGGAAAAGAGCTTTCCAATAAAAATGAGCACCACAAAGTGTACTTCCACCGCCTGGGCGAAAGCCAGGACAAAGACCGGCTGGTGTACGAAGACGCTACCCACCCGCTGCGTTTGCTCTTTGCCCAAACCACCGAAGATGAGCGTTTCGTCATTCTTGGCGTAAGTGAGATCGGGAAGGACGGGGCCGAACTGTATTACCGCGACCTGAAAAAGAACAACCCAGAGTTTTCCCTGCTGCTCAAAGGTTTTGAATATCAGCAATCGGTAGTCGACAACGTGGGTGACCGGTTGCTGGTGCAGACCAACGAAGACGCGCCCAACAACCGGCTCGTGCTGGTCGATCCGGCCCAACCACAAAAAGCCAACTGGAAGACCGTGGTAGCGGAAAAGCCGGAGATGCTCCAGGGCGCTTCGACGGCCGGCGGGAAGCTCTTTGCCAGCTACCTGAAGGACGTGGCGACGCAGGTGTATCAGATGAGCCTGGACGGCAAAGTGGAGCGCACCATCACCCTGCCCGCATTGGGCACGGCCAGTGGCTTCGGCGGCAACCACGACGACAAGGACGTATTTTATTCCTTTACTTCCTTCACGTACCCACCTACCATTTACAAATACAACATCGCCACGGGCAAATCGGAAGTATTCCGGAAGTCGGAAGTGAAGTTCAATCCCCAGGACTACGTGACCAAGCAGGTTTTTTATACCAGCAAGGACGGTACCAAGGTGCCGATGTTTATTGTGCACAAGAAGGGACTGAAACTGGACGGGAATAACCCGACGCTGCTCTACGCGTACGGCGGCTTCAATATTACCGTCAATCCGGCCTTCAGTCCTTCCCGGCTGGTGCTGCTGGAAAACGGGGGCGTATACGTTTCGGCCAACATCCGGGGCGGCAGTGAATACGGAGAAAAATGGCACGAAGCGGGTACGCAGCTGAAAAAGCAGAACGTGTTTGACGACTTCATCGCGGCTGCCGAATACCTGATCAAGGAGAAGTACACTTCGCCGGCCAAGCTGGCCATTCAGGGCGGCTCCAACGGAGGTTTACTGGTGGGAGCAGTGACCAATCAGCGCCCCGAACTATTCAAGGTCGCTTTGCCGGCCGTGGGCGTAATGGACATGCTCCGCTTCCAGAAGTTTACCATTGGCTACGCCTGGACGGCCGACTACGGCTCCAGCGATAGCGTGAAGCACTTTAAAAACCTGTTGGGCATCTCTCCCATTCACAACATCCGCGAAGGCGTGAACTACCCCGCTGTATTGGTTACCACCGCCGACCACGACGACCGGGTAGTGCCGGCCCACTCCTTCAAGTACGCGGCTACTCTGCAGGAGAAGTACAAAGGCTCCAACCCCGTGCTGATCCGCATCGCCACCAAAGCCGGACACGGAGCAGGCAAGCCGATTTCCAAAGTCATCGAAGAACAGGCGGATATTTATTCCTTTTTGTTTTACAATATGGGAATTACGCCGTACCAGAATACCAAAGTGAACGTGAAATACTGATGCGTAAGCATTGAGCAGCCAGGACTGAGTAGCGAAAAGAAAAACGACTCACTCTCCATTCATAGAAAGCCATCGAAAAAGATTCCATCTTTGCAAAAGATGGAATCTTTTCAATTAACAGTAAACAGTAAACCTCATTTCATCAATCGGGCCCGGCACCCCGGTTCAAACCATCAGCACATTAGCACATCAACCCATTAACCCATGAAATTAACTGTAAAAGAAAACGCCGCTTTGTTAGATTATCTGCTCAAAGCAACCGGGGTGGCATCCAAGAGCAAAATCCGGGAGTGGCTGAGTCACGGCAGCGTCTGGGTGGATGGGAAAGTAGAAAAACGAGGTGATAAACCCGTTTCGGCCGGGCAAACCATCGAAATCAAGCGGCAGGCAGATAAAAAAACGGTCAGCCAACAACGAAAGGCTTCTTCGCCTTTTCCCTTGCTCTACGAAGACCGGCACCTGATCGCCATGGAAAAACCACCGGGACTGCTTTCCATCAGCACCGAAAGGGAAAAAACCAAGACTTTCTTTAAAGCCGTTGCCGCCTACGTAGAGAATATCTCCAATGGCAAGGACAAAGTTTTTATTGTGCACCGGCTGGACCGGGAAGTGTCGGGGGTGATGCTGTTTGCTAAAAACGAAGAAGTGAAGGAAGACCTGCAGGAAAACTGGGGCGATACCGAAAAGTACTACCTGGCGCTGGTGGAAGGGCATCCGAAAGCGCCCGAAGGACAGATTGAAAACTGGATTCGGGAAAATAACGCCCAGATCAGCTACGTCTGCCCGGAAGGAACGCCCGGTGCCCAGTTTGCCAGCACCCAGTACCGCGTGCTCAAAAGCTTTCCGCATCACAGCATGCTGGAAGTGAAGATTGATACCGGCCGCAAGCACCAGATCCGCGTGCACCTGGCCGGCCTGGGTTGCCCCATCGTCGGCGATAAGAAGTACGGAGCCCAGGGCAGTCCCATCAAGCGGCTGGGGCTGCATGCCCACCGACTCAGTTTTACGCACCCCATCAAGGGCGAACGCATTCATTTAGAATCGCCCATTCCTGCCATCTTCCAGCAGTTCGGCAAGCACGCTGCTTCAGATCCGGCTTAACATACAGGAAATAAATCCTTGCCAACCACCCTTTCCCGGTAAGGACACGAATCTACCCTTTGGCGGAAGGCCAAACAAAAGAAGTGTCAAACAATACCTATTTCTAGGTATTGTTTGACACTTACCAGATACTTATCTTCGTATTCATTTAGATGGAATGTCCGTCCCTCAACTGCCATTACGTGACCGAGCAGACACCAGACGGGCGTATTTAGCGTGCAATCAGCTTTCTGTTGGTAGCTTGTGAGGAAGGGAATGAACCCCGATCACTTCAGCACCTGAGATTTTTTACCTGTGTAGCATAGAGGTTATAGGTGGAAAGTTTGTACGTGCGCACATGAGCAAAACTCCATAATAATCTCTGATTAAAACTTAGCGCAATAAGCAACCCGGAAAAAAGGATTCAAACGGCTCGGGCTACCATTGCTTAATGTGTAGCCTGCTTGATTCTTCTTCGGAAGAGTAACCATTTCCGGTTGGTTGTAAGCGTTGGATGCCGCCCCTGTACCTAGCCCATAGGTGATTGCTCGTTGATGTCCTTTTGTTGGTGTAACCAGCACAACGGATAACTTCCTGCCGGGTATTTTCCTTTGTATTTTTCGTGTCAGACATGGTAGCTATCTGCTGTGCGTGCAAGCGCGTATGCGATGGAGAGTACCCTGTGTATGCTTTACTCCAACCTAATTCAACCGCCCTGTCTATGAACAGACTTACACCTTTCCTTCATTAAAGTAATCTCCTTTGTGAATTTGTTTTGCGTTCCTCCGGCTTGTACGGAGGTTTTTGTCTACACCTGAAATAGAATTCACTTTTCACGTCATTTTATTGATGTCAACAATGCTACTCATTCAACAATCTAAAGTTCGCAAATTCATTACAGAGGCTGTGCAACGCTTGAACGTTAAAACCTCTTTTCTTTTGGCAGTGAAAAACGGCTTTCTGCTGGTGATATCCTGTTTGTTGCTGGGAATGAACGCCCAGGCCGCACTTGATAGCAAAGGCACCGAATTCTGGATTATGTTCCCTTCCAATTACCAGGCATCTACTACGCTAACCTTATTCATCACGGGCGAAACCAATACCAGTGGTACGGTAAGCATTCCAGGGCTAGGGTTCTCCACTTCCTTTTCTGTGACGGCCGGAGTGGTTACGTCGGTCAATATTCCGGCAAATGCGCAGGCGACAGGCTCAGATGCAATCGAATCAAAAGGAATCCGTATCGTGTCCAATGCCGAAGTGACGGTGTATGGGCTCAACCGGATTCCTTTCACCACTGATGCCTTTCTGGCTTTGCCGACGGATATCCTGGGAACCAATTACATCAATCTGGGATACAAAAACACAAACGTGGTGAATGCCACCGAGTTCGGTATTGTGGCTACGGCCAATGCGACTACGGTTACCATCACGCCTTCAGTTACAACGGGTGCCAGAGTAGCTGGGGTCGCCTATACCATTACGCTTAATCAGGGGCAAACCTACCAGTTGGTCAATACGGGAAGTGCTCCCAATGATTTATCCGGCACGTTGATTACTTCCAATAAACCCATTGGGGTATTGGGCGGACACGGCTGTGCAAACATTCCTCCGGGAGCAGCTGCCTGTGATCACGTGGTTGAAATGCTGCCTCCTACGGATGCCTGGGGCAAAAATTTCGTCACCGTGCCCCTGAAAACCCGGACCAAAGGAGATACGTTTCGTTTCCTGGCCACTGAAGACGGTACTTCGGTTACGGTAAATGGTACCGTAGTCGCTACGCTGAACCGCGGCAAACTGCACGAAACCATTCTGACCGCTGCCTCCCAGATTACCGCCACGAAGCCCATTCTGGTAGCGCAGTATTCCAACGGAACAACGTTTGACAACGTTACTTCTGACCCTTTCATGATGCTGGTGCCTCCGTTTGAGCAGTTTTTGGGCCAGTATACGGTGACGACCCCGGCCAGCGGATTCAGCGGGAATTACATCAACGTGGTCGCGCCGCAGGCGGCTTTGGGAACCATCAAGCTGGATGGGGTAACCATTCCCAATGCCAGTTTCACGCCCATCGGAAGCAGCGGCTTTTGGGGAGCCCAGTTAACGGTGTCGCTGGGAAGTCACAACCTGAACAGCACTGCTTTGCCTTTCGGCGTTTTCGTGTACGGGTTTGACAATGCCGATTCGTACGGGTATCCGGGAGGACAGTCGCTGGCACCGATTGCGGTAGCCACCACCCTGGTACTGGCTCCCAAGAGCGGCACCACTACGGTCGGGTCGTCGCTTTGCCTGACGGCGACAGTCAGGGACCAGAACGCCCAGCCGGTGGTAGGCGTAAGGGTTGACTTCAGCGTAACGGGGGCCAACCCGACGGCTGGTTTCGTGAATACGAATGCGAATGGTGTAGCTTCGTTTTGTTACACCGGCACTCAACCCGGAACCGATCAGATCGTCGCCTCCCTGGGAACTCTGACGGACAATGCGACAAGGACCTGGATCGGCCAAGACAAACTGAATCAGACCATTACATTTGCTGCCCTGCCGGATAAAACCTACGGAGATGCCGCCTTCAGCCTGAGCGCAACGGCCAGTTCGGGTCTGCCGGTAAGTTTCAGTATTGTCTCCGGTCCGGGCAGTCTGAATGGCAATTTGCTCAGCATCAACGGAGCGGGTCAGATCTGCGTAAGGGCTTCGCAGGCAGGGAATGCAACTTACAATCCCGCACCTCCCGTAGACCGGTGCTTTATGGTAGGCAAAGCCGTGCTGACAGCCAAAGCCGACGATAAAACCCGACCCGTGGGCGCTGCCAATCCGCCTTTTACCATCAGCTATTCCGGATTCGTCAACGGAGACAATGCGGGCGTGATTGATACCCCGCCGACGGCCTCTACCACGGCTACCCTGGCCAGCCCGGCCGGTACGTATCCCATCGTGCTCATTGGCGGCAGCGACAACAACTACAGCTTTGTGCTGGTCAATGGTACGCTCACCGTCACTGAAAGTCCTGCGGAGTGTCAGGCGACCGGTACCATTCTGCGGGAATACTGGGCCAACGTACTGGGCAATCAGACCAGCCAGGTGCCGATCAATAAAACGCCTACCAGCACCAGCCAGCTGACGCTTTTCGAAGCACCTTCCAACGTGGCCGAAAACTACGCTTCCCGCATTCGGGGATACATTTGTCCGCCGACTTCCGGTGCCTACACGTTCTGGATCGCTTCCGATGATTACGGCGACCTGTACCTCAGTACCGACGATGATCCGGCCAACAAGCAACTCATCGCATATATAAGGGGCTGGAGCCTTCCGAGGCAGTGGAATAAGCACTCCTCCCAGCAGTCGGCCCCCATTACGCTGGAAGCCGGTAAGAAGTACTACATCGAAGCCCTGCACAAGGAAGCTTGGGTAAACGACAACCTGGCCGTGGGTTGGCGGCTTCCCGATGGCACGCTGGAAAGGCCCATTGCCGGCAGCCGGCTGTCGCCCTTCGTGCCGGAGACCATTTGTTCTGCCACTGGCACGCTGCAAAGGGAGTTGTGGACCAACGTACCCGGCGACCTGATTTCCCAGATTCCGGTGAATACGGAACCCAACAGTACCAGTCAGGTGACTTCCTTCGAAGGGCCGGTCAATGTAGGAGACCAGTACGGAGCCCGTTATCGTGGGTACCTCTGCATCCGGGAAAGCGGTGGTTACCGCTTCTGGGTGGCCTCCGACAATACCAGCGAACTCTGGCTGAGTAGCGACGAAGATCCGGCGAACAAAGTACGGATTGCTTACCAACTGGAGGGCTATAACAATACGCCCCGGCAGTGGTTCAAGTTTGGTAGTCAGCAATCGGCGCTTATTCAATTAGAAGCCGGGAAAAGCTACTTCATCGAAGCTTTACACAAGGAGGGAACGGGCAGCGATTTCCTGAGTGTGGGCTGGCGGATGCCCTCGGCTTCGGGCAATTCCACGCCACAGGTCATTCCCGGGTCTTACCTGTCGCCATACGGCAGTGGTAATGCCCGGATGGAAGTGCCGGAGGAACCGGCCCTGGCACAATCAGAGCGCCTCACGGCCAGCCCCAATCCATTCTCCCACCAGGTACGCATTGACTTTGTTCCCCAGACCAGTGGCACTGCTCAACTGGATTTGTTTGACCTCAGGGGTGCCAGAATGAAAAATCTGTACAACGGGGAAGTAGAAGCTGAGCAAAGCCAACGGGTAGAGATGGAAAGCGCCGGTCTCACGGAAGGAATGTATATTGTCCGAATGGTCAACGGAGGACAGGTGCGTCACCTCAAGCTGATTCTGTCCAGATAGTGAACAGTAAACAGAAACGTCCAGGTCACTGAGCGAAGCCGAAGTGCCCTGGACGTTTCTTCGTACGGCAGTTGAGCCTGGTGGTTGTTCGCAGTAAAAAAAGTAATTACTTTTTAATGAGGGAAATAAACAGGTTTGTATTTAAAAACAAATCCCCGGTCGGTATCAGGCCGGGGATTTTTAATATGTAGGTTCTGATCGCATACAGTCACGTTCATCTGCCCAAAAGCTAACTGCTGACCGCTGCTCAATTGATCTTGTACGCAACGGTAACGTTGCGCACGTTGCCATCGGGAGAGGCGCTCTCTTTCACCACTTCTACCGTTTCGGCGGGCTTGAGCGATTTGACGGGCACTTCCCACTTCGCAATCTCCTTCATGTTGTTCAGGTCGGTTCCTTTCAACACTTCCACAATTACCTTGTCGTTTTCGGAGGCGCAGTAGTTGTGGGCATAGAAATTTTCCATCTTCTTCTCCGCCGGAATCAGGGCAGACTGGTAAATGACGCCCTCTGCCGAACGAATCCGCCAGGCAATGCTCTCCGTAGCATCTTTCATCCGGATACCCGACACGCCCAGCGTCAGGAAGCGGAGTTTGCTTTCGTCCAGCCCCAGGTTGAGCGCCGAAGCCGTGGTGCCCAGTTCCAGCGGGTTGGCATTGGCTCCTTCTTTGGCCACCGTTACTTTCGCCGAAAACTTCATGGGCGAAGCATTTTCGGTCAGGGCCAGGCTGGCGTAGGGCATAAAAAGCACAATATTGCCTTTGGGCTGCGTCACTACGTAGGTAACTGAGGAGCTGTTCCGTCCGGGAGGCGCCACGATTTTTACGGAGTCATTCATTAACTGCGTTTTGCGGATCAGGCCCATCAGCCGGGGTTCTTCGTTGGGGCTGGTCACTTCGGTGATCTGCACTGTAAATTTATCGGCCAGTTGGGTATAAATGGCCGGCATGCTATATGGAATGCTGATCCGAATGCCGCGGGCATTGTTAAAAACCACTTCTTTGCTTACCACCGGGGCCGATACCACGGCATCCTTCAGTGCCCCCACGTCCATAGACTGTTTGGCCTGTTTCTGCGTGAGCCGGTTGGGCAAACCTTTCAGCTGAATGTCCAGCCGGAAGTTCTTCGGTCCGGTTTTCCGGGTCGATTCGTCGAAGTGCAGAAAGCTGGCGTAGGGGAAAAATACCTCCACTTTTCCGCCGCTTCCCCGGCCCAGATTGATCTGACCGGAGGTATCGATTGTGGCGCTGCCCGACATGACTTTCATGGTTTTAACCGGCTCGTAGGGCGTCTTGCCGCTTTCGTCATTGGTGTAATAAGGAACGGCCACCAGTTCGGGCAGGGAAGTGCCAAGCTTGGCTTCGTAGTTGAAGCTCAGGCTGGCTCCGGTAGCGCCCTCAAACTTGTTGTACCGGTTCACCTTAAAATCGGACACCCGCACGACGGGAATCCGGGCCTTTTCTACACTGAAGTTGACATCCAGGGCGGCATTTTTCAAAGCCAGGCTCTGGGCCGTCTTCAGGTCGATGGGCCACTCTACCTGGATATTGCCCGACTCAAAACCGGCAACGGTTTGTCCACCGGCCGTTTTGACGGGGCGCTGTCGGTTGGCCAGGGGACCGGTGGTTCCTTTTTCGCGCTGGGTGCGCAGTTGCATGGCATCGCCTTCGGAATATACAAAAGTCAGGGGAGCGCCCACAATTCCGCTGCCGGTATTGAGCAGGTCGCTGAACGTTTTGTCATTTCCCCGTGCTACCGCAAAGTCTTCCGAAATCTGCGCCACTTCCGTCTTCTTTCCCGACTTATCGGCCAAGGTGATTTGCTTAGGGGTCAGTTTCACCCAGTAGAAAGCGGGCTTGGTCACGCTGAAGTTTTGCAGGTAAAAGTGTTCAAACCGTTTACCCGGTGCGTCGCTGTTGCCGGCGTAGGCGTTGAAAAGCACTTTCAGTTCGCTGGGGCCTTCGGGTAAATCCAGTTGGGCGTAGGGAATAAACAGCTCAATGCCGGTGCTTTTCCGGGGTTCGGGCTTGGCCGCTTTCACCTGGCTGCCAAAGGCAATGGTCGTCGCGAAGTGATTGGCTCCCGGTTGGTTGCGTTTGTAAGTGGTGTACAGGTTGGCATCGTACACCTGTTCGTTGTTCTTGTCGAAAAGGCTGACGTAAAAGGTGAAGTAATTTTTGCCCGCCCGGTCGGCCATCTGCTTGAATTCGTCTTCCGTGAAATTGTATTCGCAGCTGAAGAAGAGGGAAATACCTTTAATACCGTCTTTCACTGCTTCGCCTTTGACGTCGGACTTGTACACAGTGATTTTTTTCTGGTTGATGGCATTGACCTGCGCCGCTACCTGGCTGAAAGCAGGCAGATGGATCAGAAAAACGGCAAAGACCCATAGGTAAATAGCACGAAGAATGCGAAGCGTCATAGCTTAAGTGTTTGATGGAAAGGCCGGGAAATTAGAGAAATTGATTCAAACGCCAAAAATCCCGGGGTGATTACAGAATAGCAAAGCTGGTTTCTCAACGAAAGGGGAGGTATTCATATTGCTTAGGAGAGGGCTGCTATCAACAGCGGACGCAATCCATTGATTTTTGCGGAGCGTACTGATTTTTAAAGAAGGTATGGAAAAAGGGCTGGCAAATGAAGATGGGTTGCCATTTTTAAAGTGCTCGGGCACCAGCAAGTAGCACTTACCTGAGAGCCGGGCTCTGGCCAGAATTGAAGGAGGGTTTGGAAGTTAGGCCAGCAAGTAAATGTGGTTCTTCGGCTTGCTGATTACTTCGGTTTCGGATTGGAATGGATATTTTATCTTTTCAATGAAATCCACTGGTTGGTTCATCGTAACCCGGTTCATTGGCTTGCGTATAGACCAATAATACAACCTCCAATTCTAACCCGAATCATCGTATGAAACTTGAAAACCTTAGAGACCTGTTTTTTGAAACCATCATGGACCTGTACAGTGCCGAAACCCAAACTATGGATGCATTTCCATTGATCATTGAGAAAGTTTCAGATCCCCGTCTGAAAGAAGCCCTGCAGACGCATTTGAAGAAAACCCAGGCACAACGGGACCGTTTGGAGGAAATTTGTGAAAAACTGGACATCGACCCGGATGATAAATACTGCAAGGCCACGGAAGGACTCATCAAGGAAGCCAAGGAATTGCTGGCCGAAGATGCCCTTCCGGAAGTGCTGGATGCGGGCATTATCGCCGTGGCCCAAAAAATAGAACACTACGAAATAGCCGGTTACGGAACGGCGAAGGTATTTGCCCGACACCTGGGCGAAAGTGACGTACAATCTTTATTGGAAATCACCCTGGATGAAGAGAAAGATTCGGATGCGCTGCTTACCCAGATTGCCGAAAACACGGTGAACCGCAAAGCGGACGGTGGAGAATGAACGATGGCATCCAAACAAAAAATCCTTTTCGGTTCCAGGCCGAAAAGGATTTTTTGTTTCAAGCAGGGAACGTTTATTCCCAGAAGGGGTGGGGCGTTTCTGATTTTTTGCTTTCGTATTCTTTCTGATTTTTGAGCCAATGGGCCGCGTAGCTGTCAATTTGCAGTGACATTCCGTTCAGGGAAAGCGGGTATTGGAACATATTGCTTTGCATTCCGGCCAGGTGGCGCAGCAGCTCCATCTGATTCGGATCCGTGTTGCCTTCGCCGTAGCCTGCCTTGGCCAGTGCCGTGTTAAATGGTCCTACCAATTGCTTGTATTCAGCTTTGGTTTTTTGCCAGTGTTTGGCCAGGTACTTCAGATCGGCGTCTACCTGCTGCATATGTTTTTCCATCGCCTTGTTTTCAATGGCACGGGCTGCGGCTGGATTGACGTACTCTCTTTCCCGACCCGCTTCGCCGTATTCTACCATATGCGTCGGCAGCTTGCGCAATTCCTTCGCCTTCCAGTCGTTGATGGCCGAATGGCGGATTTCCAGGCTGTCCAGATAAGTGGGTTTGAACATGGGGCCGTTTTTGCCATTGGAGGCGTTATAGTCCATAAAGGGTTTCAACTGCGCATCCGTGATTTTCTGACCTTTTTGCTGGGCATCCACCAAAAGTTCCAGTGCGGCATTTTTCTGGTCAACGGCCTGGCTCTGACTCTTGGTGGCCGTCATTTCGGCGTCGGTAATGCCATTTTTACGGGCTTGTTCGCGGAAATAGGCTTCCTGTTCGGCTTCCGACTTCCGCATGAATTCCTGCCTGAATTTGGGGTCGTTCATCATTTTGTTCTGGATGTCGGTCATCACGGCCTGCATCCGGGGATCTTCCTTCATCCCTTTTTTGCCCTTGGGAGCCGCTGCTGACTGTCCGCCCTGGTTCATGTTCATGACCAGCGCTGCCTGCTGTTCGGGCGTCATGCTGCGGAATTTTTTCTGAAACTCCGGGTCCTGCATCTGTTTGGCCAGTTCCATGGTACCATCAGAAGCCATGCCGGCGGGGCGGTTGTCACCGTAGGTCTGATTCATTTTCTGCTGCATATAGGCCGTTTTCTGCGCCTGCGTCATCCCTTCCATCTCTTTTTCATTGATCTGTCCGGCCAGGGCCTGGTACTGCTGGTTCTGGGCTTCCTGCTGGGCCGTTTGCTGAGCGATCTGCTTGATAATTTGTGCGATGGCGTTGTTAGAAGCCTGGTAGTAGGCTTCAAAGTCGCATTTTCCGCTGGCACACTTTCCTCTCTGGTAGGCTTCCTGTGCGGTAGCAGCGGGAGGGAGGGTCTTTTCAAAATACGGCATTACGTCCGTCTTTACAATGGTTTGGGCAAAAGCGGAGGACCAGCAGGCCATTACCAGACCGGTTCCAATCAATACTTTTTTCATAGAGAATTTAGATAAATGAGGTTTTAGAATCAGGTGTAATTAGTAATCAGTGAACAGTGATGAGCACATTATTTTTTCACGAACTCGACGCGGCGGTTATTGGCTTTGGCTTCGGGGCTGTCGTTGGCACCCAGCGGCTTGGTTTCGCCGTAGCCCTTGGTCGTCAGGCGGGAGGCGTCGATTCCCAGCGAAACCAGCTGGGTTTTTACCGCATCGGCCCGGGCCTGGGACAGTTTCAGGTTGGAGGCATCGTCGCCGTCGCTGTCAGTATGGCCACCAATCTCAAACTTCAGGTCGCTTTGTTCATTCATCAGCTTCACCAGCTGGTTGATGGTGCCCATTGATTCCGGCTTGATAAGCGACTTGTTTACGTCGAAGGTAATGCCGTGGGTGATGATTTTGCCTTCGCTCATGACGCGGTTGTACAGGTCTTTGCCGCCTTCCGCAATCCGCACGTTGCGCACCATCATTTTGCGCGACTGGCTGTTGTAGTGACCTGCTTCCAGGCTCAGAGCAGTGGGTTTGCCGTCGAGCACGGGCACGTTGAGCAGGCGATGCTGATCAATGTAGAGCTTCAGGCTCCTTTTGTTGAAAGCCAGGGCAATGTGCTTCCATTTTCCCTGCTTCAGGTTTTCAGCGTCGGGAATGGCCGAGCCTACGTTGTTGTTATTGGGCATCCGGGCTTCGCTGTGCGTAATGTGAATGTAGTCCAGCTTGCCGTTTTCTTCCGTTTTTCCCTTCTTTTCGTTCCAAAGCCGCAGGTTGTAGTAATCATACACGTCGAAGTACACGTCCATTTCGATGGTGAACACTTCCGGCAGGTATTTGTCTTTGGTCATCAGCGGCGTAATGGTCGTTCCCACGTCGACAAAGTTGATGATCTTCTCCCCGTTGAGTTCCGCGATTTCCGCATTGCCTTCGATCAGGTCCCAGCGGGAAGGAAATTCGCCGGTTTCTTCATTTATCTGGTTGTCGGTGAACAGCACTTTGTCGCCCGGTACAAAATCGTATTTGGAATATAACTTCATTTCGGCGGCCGGGGCAGCAGCGGTTTTGGTTTTGCTGGAAGCCGCTTTGCTGGCTGGCTCCGGGGCTTCTTCACTTGTTTCTTCTTCTTCAGTTTCCGCTTCTTCCTCAGCTGACTGGGTTTTAGCGTCTTTCTTCGGCTTCTTTTTGGCTTCTTCCACTACTTCCTTTTCAGCCGTGTCCATGACCTTGTCAGTAGCCTGACCTATTTTCTGGGAAGCCCGGCTCTCCGCGCGGCTTTTAATGATTCTTCCTACGTTGATCTGGGCCTGAGCCGAAACCATCATTCCCAGGGAGAGGATGAGTGCACATACGAGTGTTTTCATAAATGACATTTTAGTTTTAGAATGGCGGTGATTTGATGATGCAAGATTAAGGTGCGGAAGCCCTCTGAGTCTAACACTCCCGTTTCAAATACTAACACAGATATTGCACTAAAAATAAATGCTCTGATTATGAGTTAGTTATGTTTTTGGTGATTTTGCATTATTTACCGCCAGTGCGGTTGCTGAAAAGAAAAGCTGGTCTTGCGGTTGGGTTGGGGAAGGGAAATTACCGGAGTGGCGGATGCCGGTATCAAGCGGCTGATTGCCTAAATCAGGGTAGAAATTTGGCCGGGCTTAATTGATTTGTTGAAACTGCCGAAGCGGCCAGAACGGAAACGTTGCCATGGATGCGCAGGTTGGAAGTACGGCGCTCCACGCGCGTAACGGCGTTGGTCAGATTGTCTGAAAGTTGAGCCGGTACCCCAGTCCTTTTACGGTACTGATGTATTCTTCGCCCAGTTTTTCCCGGAGTTTGTGGATATGTACGTCGACGGTGCGGTCAAGTACGTAAACATTGTTGCCCCAGACTTCACGAATCAGCTCTTCCCGATTAAAAATTTGATTGGGGTGCTGAACCAGAAAAAACAGCAGCTCAAATTCCCGTTGGGCGATAGCGACTTCCTGTTTCCCTTTAAAAACCCGCTGACCCATTTTCTCCACCGTCAGATTGCCGAGCACCACTTTTTTGGCTTCACCAAAATAATTGTCCCGCCGGTGCAGCATAGAACGAATCCGGCCCAGGAGTGCGCGGATTCGCAGGGGCTTGGCCAGATAGCCGTCGGCACCAATTTCGAAGGCACTGATTTCGTTGGCTTCGCTTGGCGAATGCGTAGCGTACAGCAGTAAGGTGTTGGAGAGCGAAGCGTGTTCCTTGATTTGGCGACCCAGTTCAAGGGTATCCTGACCAGTGAGGGTCATTTCCAGCAAAATCAGATCGGGTTGCCATCTCAGCACTTCATTCAGCAATTGAGATCCGTTACTGACAATTTCAACCTGATAGTTTTCCTGCGTAAGCGCCTTCTTCAACGTGTCAATGGTGTTCGGTTCTTCGTCCGCAATCAATATCTTATAGGGTTGACCGATGTGGGTAGAGCGGATGTTTTCGGAAATGTGACTGTGCTCGGAAGATGACATCGGCTTATTCATAACGTGAAAAAATCGGGCTGAAATCTTTTCTATCTCCCAGCAAACCCGGCGGGGTGTTCATCGTACAGATCCTCTTCATAGGCCGCAAGATAATATTTGTGTAAATCTAATTTAATATTTGGATAATATACGCTTTTTAATGGGTCATCAGTTGCCTCCGTGTCCCGTTATTTTCGCTGTTTTGAGAAGTAAAATATAGAATATTTAGAATTGGTGTTATCATAAAATTAATGTTCGTAACATTTTAGTAAAGATATTTTAATTTTTATGTCATTTTCTGGTAATAGTGAGAAGGTAGTTTTGCAAGCGTAATAGATTAAATGGTTTAAAATCAGCCTGTTTTGATCTATTTCTTTTAAACTACTCATAATCAGGGTTTTCAAATTGTTATTTTAATGTTACCAAAATGACAAACCGGCACCCGCTATACCATTTCAATGAAAACCTTTCTATCCGGAATTGCTGGTGTGTTTCTTTTTCTGATGACCTTCAATGCCATTGCCCAGGATTCAACGACTGTCAAATCGGCGGAAGTCAAATCCACAGCCAGTAAAAAATGGTTCGAAAAAATCACCATCCGCGGCTATACCCAGGTACGGTACAATCGCTTGCTGGAGACCAATCCGAAACTGAAATGTGAACAATGTGACCGTAACTGGGGTGAAAACGGTGGAATTGGTTTTCGTCGGATCCGCATTATTTTCTTCGGACAACTACACGAACGCCTGTATTTCTACATCCAGCCCGACTTCGCCTCGTCGGCTTCTGCCACCGGTCTCAACTTCGCTCAGATCCGCGATGCCTACTTCGACCTGTCGCTGGATCGGAAAGGGGAGTACCGTTTACGACTGGGCCAGAGTAAAGTGCCTTTCGGATTTGAAAATATGCAGTCGAGCCAGAACCGGCTGCCGCTGGACCGGAATGATGCGTTAAATAGCGCGGTGTCCAACGAACGGGACGTGGCGGCTTTCTTTTACTGGGCACCCGCGAAAATCCGGGAGCGCTTTGCTTATCTGGTCAGTTCCGGCCTGAAAGGCTCCGGTGACTACGGGGTGTTTGGTTTAGGCGTATTTACCGGACAGACCGCCAATCGGCCGGAAGCCAACAATACGTTGCATACCGTAGCCAGGCTATCTTATCCTTTCCAACTGCCCGGTGGACAAATTATCGAGCCGGGATTGCAGGCCTATACGGGGAAGGTGGTCGTTACGTCGCTGGGCAAAGACGTAAAAGGGATCAATTCCAGATTTGAGTACGATGACCAGCGCGTGGCCGGTTCGTTCGTGCTCTATCCCAAACCGTTTGGCATTCAGGCTGAGTACAATATTGGTACCGGTCCTCAGTATAACCCATCGACTAACTGTGTGGAACAGAAGACGATGAAAGGCGGCTACGTCACCGCCTCCTATCTGATCAGGCAGAATGAAGCCTTCATTATTCCATTTGTCCGGTATCAGTATTATGACGGTGGAAAGAAGCACGAACTGGATGCCAGGGGGTATAGAGTAGAGGAGCTGGAACTGGGCGTAGAGTGGCAGCCATTCAAGAACTTTGAGTTGGTTACGATGTACACCGTTTCAGACCGCACATTTATCGACAGCACGCTTCCTGACAACCGGCAAAAAGGCAGTCTGCTCCGCCTTCAGGTGCAGTTCAATTACTAAATACAGTGTGATTTAAGTTAGTTTAAACAAGTCTCTATTCGTTAAGGCGGGTATTGCCGCCTGTCCAGCGAGGAGCGCGTAGGACTTGAGCGGGGCAGCATTGGACAGGCCGGGCGGCGGCCCCGCTTGATTTTCTTTGCGGTTCCCCGCCGGGATTACTTTCTTTGATCAAGCAAAGAAAGTGACAAAAGCGCACTTGAAGTGGCTAAACATCGAATATGCCGCCTCCATAAATTGAAACTTTTTTAACAAAGTACTAAAAGCCGGAGCGTCCTAAAAAGCGTGTAGAATCCACGGTGCGCGTTGGTGGCGTAGTCAGTTTCGGAAATACACGCGGAAGGTAGTTCCTTGTTCAACCTGACTTGTAACCTCTATCTTCCCACCCGCATTTTCCACCATTTTTTTGACCATATACAAGCCGATGCCCGTTCCTTCCACGTGGGTGTGCAGGCGCTTGAACATCGTGAAGAGCTGATGGATGCGATCTGCTTCAATGCCCATGCCATTATCGGACACGGTCAGTACGCAGTACCCAGGGTAATGATCACTTTGAATCCGGATGTGGGGTGTCCGCTCGGGCGAACGGTACTTAATCGCATTGGATAACAGGTTGTAGATCACGCTTCGCAGGTTTTTTGCCGAAAAGTGAATGAATGGACAAGCGGCCACGTCTACTTCAATCTGCGCTTCTGCCGAATCAATCAGGGGTTCCAGGTCCAGACTTACTTCGCGAATCACGCGGAGCAAATCGATGGAAACCGCCTCGGCATTGTTTTCCTTTTGCAGCTTCACTACTTCCGTAAGGCTACCAATGGTCTTTTTAAAACGTTCTACGGATTCCTCCATCAGAGACAGGATGCGCTGGGTGCGCTCGCCCGCCAAGCTTTCGGGAGGAAGGTAGCGGATCAGTGCCGCCAATAAGGATTCAATGTTGGAAATGGGTGCTTTCAGATCGTGGGAAGCCGTGTAGATGAAGTTGTCCAGATCCACATTGGTTCGCGTGAGCTGATGATTCGATTCCGTCAAATCGCGGTTGGCCCTGGCCAGTTCTTCGGCCATTAATTGGGCTTCTTTTTCCCTTTGTTCCATCTTTTGCCGGTCCTTCACCTGTTTAGTCACGTCGTGGGCAAAGATCATCATGCTTTCTACCGCTCCCTGCTGGCTACGAAGGGCCTGACAAGTGAAGGTAAAGAAGATTTCTTCCGGAGGCGTATCACCGTAGCGGGCCAACATAAGAGGTAATTCCTGGGCTACATAGGTTTCACCGGTTCGATACACTTCCGTTAATATATTGGGAATGACAGTGTCTTCCAATTCGGGCAATGCTTTCAGCAACGCTTTTCCTAAAAGTTCTCTTCCCGGAAAAATCAACTGATAAGCCGGGTTGACCAGTTGATAGACCAGATCAGGGCCGTCCAGTATAATAATGGGAACGGGCGCTTCCATGAATAGTTTGAACAGCAGCTGCCTCTGTCTTTCGGCCTCCTGACGCGCTACTACCTGATCCGTAATATCGGTTATCATGGCATAAAAGCCTGGAACATTTCCGTCGTTGTGGTGAGGAATGAGTTGGCTTTGAATGAAACGACTGCCGGTTGGATAGTTGATCTGGTCTTCAAAGAGTACCGGTTCTCCCGACAAAGCCTTTTCCAGGTGATGCCGAACCTGCTGAAAAGACACAGTGCCGATAACTTCTTCTACCGGAGTACCCAGAATGGTGTCCCGATTCGTTTTCCTCCAGGCCAGTGCCGTTTTGTTGGCAAACTGATACCGCAAGTCACGGTCTACGTAAGCAATGGAGGCAGGTATGGCATCGGTGATCAGTCGTAGTTGCTGTTCGCTTTCTTCCACCTTGCGCTTGGCCATTACCTGGTCGGTTACTTCGAAAGCAAACACCAGTACCCCGTCAACGTTGCCGTGTTCATCGTATCGGGCCTGTTGGATGTAATCAAAATAGAGGTCCTCCACTGGCCCGTCGCGGTGGCGGGCTACCGGAATCAAAAGCGCCTTATCTTCGTGCGTTTGCCCGGTCTTATATACCCCTTGTAAATTATGCCACACAGTATGGCCGCTCAATTCCGGTAAGGCTTCCAGCAAGGGTTTGTTGAGCAGGTCTCGCCCGGGAAACATCTGCTGATAACGGGGATTGACCAGTTCGTACACCAGGTCAGGTCCGTCAAGTATGCAAATGGCAGCGGGTGCCTGCATAAAGAAGCGTTCCAGGCGGGCTTTCTGGCGCTGGGTTTCGGCCTGGGAAAGCTTCAGTTCGCGGGTTCTGCGGTCTACCCGTTGTTCCAGGTCGGTGTTCAAAACCTCCAGGGATTTTTTGGCTTCCTGCAATTCCCGGTTACTGGCTTGCAGTTCTTCGTTGAGCGTTTGGACCTGCTGACGGGCCCTCACCTGCGCCGTAACTTCGTAGGCAAAAACGAGAATTCCTTCAATGTGGCCTGTCAGGTCGCGAATGGGCTGGTAGACGAAGTTGTAGAAGTTCTGGCCCAGTCCGCCCGAGTTGTCGTGATCCAGTTGAACCAGGGTTTCGTAGGCGTAATAGTTTTCCCCGGTTCGATACACCTGATCGAGCAGTCCGAAGATGGGTTGCCCGGCCAGTTCCGGCATGGCTTCCCGGATGGGTTTGCCCAGGATGGGTCGGTCGCCCACCAGCTGCTGATAAGGCGGATTGACCAGCTTGAAAACGTGCTCCGGACCTTCAAACAGACAGATCAGCGCGGGAGCCTGCATCAGGATATTGTACAACTGCTGGCGCTGCCGGTCGGCTTCGGCCTGGGCCACCTGCTCTCTCCGCAGGCTCTCTTCCAACTGGGTATCTTTCTCGACCCGGTCCGTAATGTCGATGACTTTGTGAATGAGGTACTGCACGTTGCCGGATTCGTCCATCATCGGCGTGTTGACTACCTGCCAGTATTTGGTCTCGAATTGCCCTCCACGGTAGGTGGGCAGATAGAGATCGTAGCGGATCCGTTCCATGGTATGCGGCAATCGGCTGCTGATGGCTTTCCGCAGGGAGTTTTCCAGCGTGGCAGTAGCAGAAACGTTTCCTATGGCCGGATTGTCCGGAAAAACCTCAAAAACGTTGCGGCCGGTAATTTCATCCCGCCGACGCTGCGCAATGGCTAGGTACGCGTTGCTGGCCGTCAGCATGCGGAAATCGAGCGACAGAATGAGATAAGCATCGGGTACGTGTTCAAAAGCCTTTAGAACGTCAGGGCTGAGGAGCGGAGTAGAGTGATTGGCGGGCGTATCGTTGATCACAGTAGCAGACTTGGAAATGAATGTAAATTGGGTTTCAGCCCGGGGACGGGATGCCTGGCTCCATTAAATAATGTGCAGGAATACCTTTAAATATAATACGCAAGCGAATCATACTCATTGCGCAAGGAATTTAATTTTAAAAAAAATCACTCAAAATCATTCAACAGAACTCCTCCAACAGGGTTTGATGCCAATAATATCCAGAATTGTTTCACTTTGTAAGTACTATAAAATAAAAGCCGGACTCAGTTGATACTGAGCCCGGCTTTTGTAATGGGAGCGAATGCCACTAAATTACCACATTGACGATCTTCTTGGGCACTACAATGACTTTCTTGGGTTGTTTGCCTTCCAGCCATTTCTGAACGTGCTCCGAAGCCAGTACCGACTTTTCGATCTCTGCCGGGGTGGTATCCAATGAGAAGGTGATTTTGGTACGCACCTTTCCGTTGATGGAAATGGGGTATTCAAAGGCATTTTCTACCAGATATTCCGCTTTGTACTCCGGATAGGTCGCATAAGAAATGCTTTCCCGGTTGCCCAGCAGGTGCCACAGTTCTTCGGCCAGGTGCGGGGCGTAGGGCGACAACAAGACCACCAGCTCCTGCAGAATGGCTTTCTTGTGGCACTTGAGCGTAGTCAGCTCATTGACACAGATCATAAACGTACTAACGGTGGTATTGAAGGAGTACCGTTCGATGTCTTCCTCCACTTTCCGGATGGTGCGGTGCAGCACTTTCAGCTCTTCGGCCGTGGGCGCTTCGTCGGTCACGATCCACTGACCGCCTTCGTCGTGGAAGAGCCGCCAGGTTTTGCGCAGGAATTTGTACGAGCCGTCGATGCCATTGGTGTTCCAGGGTTTGAACTGCTCCAGCGGACCCAGAAACATTTCGTACAGCCGCAGGGTATCTGCTCCGTAACGTTCCACCACATCGTCGGGATTGACTACGTTGTACTTTGATTTGGACATTTTTTCTATTTCAGGACGAGTTTTAAAGGGTTTAGGAAGTGAATTGTTTTTTACAACATTTCCCAGACCTTTATTTGATTCAGGTTGATCCCAATTCTCGCCCTCTTTTATTTCATTAAAATGTTTGTACTCATATCTTTCAGTCATTTGGTTAAAATGAAAGGTGTGATATCCATTTTGGCAAACGAATACTGAACTCATTTTTTCATTCCGCCATTGCAAGTAGTGTGAAATCTGTTCTACAGTCATTTCACTATTGTTTGTGTATTGAATTGGAACATACACCTCAATATAAAGATCTGAATCTTTGTCTTCTGTATTTAGGGGGATATCAATGTCAGCACTAACAAATACACTAAATAGATCATTGTCGTGTAACCAATGACTCCCAGTATTGGTGAAAACAATAGTATGATTTGAAGCACTTTCAAATGTGCCTTTAGCTGAAGTCATTGAGCCACCACTACGACGAATTTTTTCACTCACCCCCTGAATCATACCCTGGTTGATGAGCTTCTTGAACGGCTCCTTTTCGGGCACTAGCCCCAGGTCATAGAGGAAGTGGTTCCAGAAGCGGGAGTAGAGCAGGTGGCCGGTAGCGTGTTCGGAGCCGCCGATGTACAGATCCACGTCCCGCCAGTATTCAATGGCTTCGCGGGAGGCAAAAGCCTGGTCGTTCTGTGCGTCCATGTAGCGGTACCAGTACCAGCTGGAGCCCGCCCAGCCCGGCATGGTGCTCAGTTCGTATTCGTATCGGGAGCCGTCGCTCTGGTCCTGGTATTTCCAGTCTTTGGCCCGGCCCAGTGGTGGTTCACCGGTTTCGGTCGGCAGGTACTTGTCTACTTCGGGCAGCACCAGCGGCAGTTCGCTGTCGTCGAGCAGGTGCGGAATGCCGTCCTGGAAGTAAACAGGTACCGGCTCGCCCCAGTAGCGCTGGCGGCTGAATACGGCATCGCGCATGCGGTAATTGATCCGGGCGGTGCCTACGTTCAGCTCTTCGGCTTCCTGCACGGCCTTCTGAATGGCATCCTGCCAGTCCAGCCCGTTGAGGAAACCGGAATTGATCAGCTTGCCGTACTTCACTTCGCAGGGATTTTCCAGCCCTTCGGTGCCTTCAATCACGCAGACGATGGGCAGGTTGAAGTGCTTGGCAAAGCGGAAGTCGCGTTCGTCGGAAGAGGGGACGCCCATGACCACGCCCGTACCGTATCCGGCCAGCACGTAGTCGGCGATCCACAGGGGCACTTGCTCACCCGAAAGCGGATTGATCACGAAGCTGCCCGTAAATACGCCCGACACCGTTTTTACGTCGCTCATCCGGTCGCGTTCCGAGCGGTTTTTGGCCGTATTCACGTATTCCTCTACCGCCGCCTGCTGTTCGGGCGTGGTCAGTTGGGGAATCAGGTCGTGCTCCGGGGCAATGGAAAGATAAGTCACGCCGAAGATGGTGTCGATGCGGGTCGTGAATACCGTAAGGGTCAGATCCTGTCCGCCCGGCGACCCGGCGGCCACTTTGAAATCCAGTTCGGCACCCAGCGAACGACCGATCCAGTTGCGCTGCATTTCCTTGAGGGCTTCGCTCCAGTCAATTTCCTCGAGTCCCTGCAACAGGCGTTCGGCGTAGGCCGTGATCCGCATCATCCACTGCGTCATTTTCTTGCGCTCCACCGGATAGCCGCCGCGTTCAGAAACCCCGTCTTTCACTTCGTCGTTGGCCAGTACGGTGCCCAGGGCTGCGCACCAGTTCACGGTAGCTTCGGCCAGGTAGGTAAGGCGGTACTTCAGGAGCATTTCCTGCTGTTCGCGTTCACTCATCCGCCGCCAGTCCTCGTCAGTAAAGGCAATGGTGTCTTCGTCGCAGACGGCGTACACGTTGCGGTTACCCGAATGTTCAAATTTCACAATCAGGGTGCTGATGGGCTCGGCTTTGTCCGTTTCCCGGTTGTACCAGGAATTGAACAACTGGCCGAAAATCCACTGCGTCCACTTATAAAATCCCGGGTCGGAAGTACGCACTTCTTTGCTCCAATCGAAGGAGAAGCCGATGTTCTTGAGCTGTTCCTTGTAGCGCTGGATGTTCTGTTCCGTGGTCAGGGCCGGGTGTTGACCGGTCTGGATGGCGTACTGTTCGGCCGGCAGTCCGAATGAATCGAAACCCATCGGGTGCAGCACGTTGAAGCCCTTGAGCCGCTTGTACCGCGATACGATGTCGGAAGCGATGTAGCCCAGCGGGTGCCCCACGTGCAGGCCGGCTCCCGATGGATATGGAAACATGTCCAGCGCGTAAAACTTCGGTTTACCGGGATCGACTTGAGCCAGGAAAGTCTGATTTTCTTCCCAGTACTGCTGCCATTTTTTTTCAATGTCACGGAATGCGTATTCGGCCATTGGGTTTATTGAGTGATTGAGTGATGGATTGATTGAGTGATAACAATAGCTCAATCCGGTTTAAGCTTCTATTTGTCTGTAGGGTAACCTACTTGAAACGGTGGGCAAAGGTATGGATTTTGACTTAAATTCGGTTTCGTTCGCCTGAGATACTCAACAGAAAACCTAAATTGCCGCCCAATTGAGAAGGAGGAGAAAGAAGAATGGAAGCCGGAGACCGGAATGGTTGGGATTCGCTCCGGCCTTACTACTTGCTTCGGCGGCGCGCATTGCTGGAGAGATGCCCTGCGAAGAAATATTTTGGGCACTTCGACCGCAAGGGCTAGGTGTCCCCCTCCGCTCCCGTAGTGGAACGCAGTGACCAAAACATTTCTTTTCATCACTCAATCACCAAATCACTCAATCACTCAATAAATCAATCACTCAATGAAAATACGAGTAGGACAGGGGTACGACGTACACCAGCTCAAAGAAGGCCTTCCGTTCTGGCTGGGCGGCATTCAGATTCCGCATACGCACGGTGCCCTGGGCCATTCCGACGCCGATGTGCTCATCCACGTTATCTGTGATGCCCTGCTGGGGGCTGCCAACCTTCGCGATATCGGCTATCATTTCTCCGACAAAGACCCGCAGTACAAAGGCATTGACAGTAAAATCCTGCTCCGCCGCGTGATGGAACTGGTGCGGGCGGAAGGCTACGAAGTCAGCAACGTCGACGCCACTGTTTGCCTGCAAATCCCCAAGGTGAACCCGCACATTCCGGCCATGAAAACCGTGCTGTCGGAAGTGATGGGCATCGAAGAGGAGGACATTTCGATCAAAGCCACCACGACCGAACAGTTGGGGTTTGTAGGAAGGAAAGAGGGCGTATCGGCCTATTGCGTGGCCCTGATTACTAAAACTAAGTCTTAGCTGTCGGGCTGCGCAATGAGGCAGAATGCCGAAGCCGGTTTCATTTTCTGGATGATGATCCGTTGAATCCGGAAGCGGTTCTGTAGAAGCACCTCTGATGCCCGGTCACAAACCTGCCGGGTCGTTTCGGTGGGGGGTTGGTGAAAGAGAAAGAACCAACCTTCCGGTTTGAGAACTGAGCGTACAACCTCCAGCTCTGGTGACTGGTTTTTCCAGAATGCACGCACGTTAAAGGCCAGTACCTTATCGAAGCCGGATTTGGTCAGCGGGGCTTCCAGCAGGTTGCTTAACAGGCAGACTGCTTTCCCGGATTGGATCGAAGCCTCCATTCTGACCCGCGCCTTATTGATCATGGCGGCCGATTGGTCAAGGGCCGTCAGGTGGCCGGAGTCCAATTGAGCCGCAATCATTTCGGCCAGTATGCCGGTGCCGCATCCGATCTCAAGCACCCGGTCGGCAGGTTGGATGTCCAAGATCCGGATGGTCCATTGAAAACGTTCGTTCATTGGAATCGTTTGCTTTACCCAGGTTCTTTCCGGTCGTACCAGAGTTGTACCAGGCCCGATGGGAAGGTGATGCTCCGGGTCAGTTGCAGGCTTTGTTCGGGGCGTCCGTCCAGAAAAAGCCGGGCACCATTTCCTACCAGATGGGGCACAATGGACACGATGAGCCGGTCGATGAGCGCATACTTCAACAATTCAGATACCACCTGCCCACCGCCGTCACAATAGATAGCTTTGCCTTCACGCTGCCGGATTTGAGCAATGAGATTCCGGACATCACCATTGTAAAACTCCACGTTTTCATCCTTGCCATTTCGGGTCTTGGAAAGGACGTAGCATTTTTTGTCCTTGTGAGGAAAGTCAATGCCGAAAGACAACACCTTGTCGTACGTCTTTCTTCCCCAGATCAGTGTATCCACGTTTTTTTGAAAGTCCGCGTATCCGTAATCTTCGCCCGGGCTTTCTACTACCGACAGAAAATCCAGGTTGTCTTCGTCTTTGGCAATGTAGCCATCCAGGCTCATAGCAATGTACAATATCAGGGGTCTGGTCATGAGGTAAATTGGGGATTTAAACAGGCAAAGGGTGGCTCTCAGGCTGGCAAAGCTATTTACCGATACGTAAATAGTCAATCATAAATAGTCAATCATAATTTCCTTCAACTATTTCAAATACCAACTACTTACTGCAAAGCTGAAAGCGAATGGCTTATAGCTACATGTAAATATTAAACAGCGCTTTCGCTATTTTTTGGCTTTTTTATAAAGATCCGGAACGTAGATCCAACGCCCACCTCACTCTCCAGTTCAATTTTTCCTTCGGCATTATCTACGATCCGTTTTACAATGTAGAGCCCAATACCCGAGCCTTCTACGTGCGTATGCAATCGTCTGAACATGTCGAACGCTTTTTCCTGATCTTCAGGTGCTATGCCCAGTCCATTATCGGATACCGCCAGCACTACGTAATCTGACTGATTGTGGCATGAAACGGAAATCCGGGGTGACCGCTTGGGCGAACGGTATTTGATGGCGTTGCTGAGTAGATTGTAAAAAATGCTTTTCAGGTTTTTGCGGGAAAAGAAAATAACCTGGCAGGCCTCCACGTCAATTTTCAAGTGCGTGTTCGTATCTAGCAGATCGTTGGACAGATCCAGTCGGATATCCTGTAGTACCTCTTCCAGGCTGATCAGTTCCTTGCGCTCACCGGATTGTTTCTGCAATTTGGTGATTTCGGTCAGGTCGGCAATGGTATCCCGAAACCGCACAACGGACGAGTGGATCCTTTTGAATATTTCTGCCGATATCTCATCCCGCCAGTTTTTTGTTTCCAGCTTTTTTTCCAACATCATCACCAGCCCATCGATGTTGGCAATGGGTGCCTTCAGATCGTGTGAGGCCGTGTAAATAAAGTTGTCCAGGTCCGCATTTACCTGGATGAGTTTGCGGTTGGCTTCGCTGAGTTCATCGTTACTGGTCAGAATCTCTTCATTGGCGGCAGCAAGCTCTTCATTGCTGGCGGCCATTTCTTTAGCCAGGTGCTGTAGTTCCTGTTCAGTATTTTTAAGCGCCTCAATATCCGTAATCGTACCTACCCAACATGCAATCTGTCCCTTGGAATCAGGGATGGGGCGGGCACGACTCAGCATCCATCGAAAGCGCTGGTCACTTCCTCTTCGCAGCCGGTACTCCATTTCAAAAGGCTTTCCACTTTGCTGGCTATCGTTCCATCGCGCGAACGTTCGAGACGCATCTTCCGGGTGAATATATTCCTGTAGCTGAAAAGTGTGGGTTTGATCCGGCTCAATTCCTATGTATTCAAACCATTTTTTATTCACAAAGGTCGTTCCGTCCGAAGCAACGCTCCAGGCAATATCGGGAAGGCTCTCCAGGATCAATTCCCGGTGCCGGATCTGGTCCTGGGCCGCCCGCCGTGCCAATACCTGATCAGTGACATCGGTCAGCAGTGCCATCCGGTAACTGCCGGTGCCCGGGGCCTGTAGGTCGCGCAGCTTGATTTCCAGAAACTTCTCCCGATTCTCTTCGGATAGTTCAAAGGTAGATGCAGTGCTGATATGACTGGCTTGGCTCAAATAGGCCGTAAGGGCTTGCCGCTGGCTCTCAGAAAACAGGTCGGGCAGTTTTTTTCCCAGCAAATTCTTTTCGGAGCGACCGAGCAATTGTACGGCGAACGGGTTGGTTGAAAGAACCACATTATGTTCTCCCAGTAATATGATGCCAATGGGCGCTTCTTCAAAGGCCCGGTTGGCAAAGTCAGCCTTGATGCGTTCCGACCCTTGGGTATTGGGAATGGAGAGATCAGGCAAAGAGGACTTGATGCGCGCGTAGTTTCTGCGCTGAGTAGTTCTGGTCAGGTGATTCTCTACAACCAAGCCCAGACCGTTCTTCCCTTCGTTGGATACGCTCTGGATGGTCGGACCTATAAAAGGTGCTAATTGCAGGGCCTGCCTGAGGCGAGGGTAAAGAATGCGATCACCGATCAGCAGAATGGACAAGTAAGGATCGAGGGTTTGCACCTGCTGCGCCAACTGAATCGGATTGCCCGTTTGTTCTCCAATCAGTAAGATGCCCGAATCAGGGTGAGAGGCAAGCGCGGTCGTTACCTCCTTGTCAATCAAGGGTACGAAATCAGCTGAGACCAGGTACGGATGTTGCTTTATCCATTGGAGCGTTTCGTCCTGCAAGCCGGTGTAGAGAATTTTCATTCCTTATAGAAGGTCTTTTTTAATCTTTAATCATTGAGTAAAGGCTGATCAAGTAGGGCTCTGCCGATCCAGGTATAGAGCAGATCGGTGGTAGGCGACATGACGTGGGCCGCCCGGGCATCCCTGAGCAGCACGTCAAATCGGGAGTTGTTCTGGTAGGCGCTTCCGCCAGCCAGGGTCATGGCTTCATTCACTACATCTACTGCACAATGGGCTACTTCTGCCTTGGCCGCCAGAATGGATAGCACGGCCGATTGACTGCCTTTATCTCCTTCGCGTGCCGCGGTATAAATCAGCTGCCGGGTTCGTTCTACTTTTGCCCAAAGCGTGCCGAGCCGGTGCTGCAAAAGGGGAATCTGATTGAGCGACAAGCCACTGTGACTATAACTGCGCTTCATCAAATGGGCGCGTACCTCCGTAAAGGCAGCCTGGGCAATGCCCAAATAAGTGCCTGCCATCGCGGTCAGGAAATACGGAGCAACGATTTGAAAGATGTACCAGAGTTGGTCACCCTGTTCGCCCAATAGTTGCCAGCTGGGAATGCTGACGTCCTGAAGCAGCAACGTACGTGACGAGTTGCCCCGCATTCCCAATCCATTCCAGGCGGGTCCCCATTCCAGGCCCGGGGCCCCTTTTTCTACCACTACGCAGGAAAACTGGTGAAAAGCCGCATCAGGTTCTACTCCTACCGTAGAAATGACGTAAGAGTCGGCATAGCCTCCGTTGGTGACAAAGGTTTTCTGCCCTTTTAATTTGAATTCTTCCGGCGAGATGGCCAGTAGCTGGGTTTGGGGGTAGTAAAAGTGAGCGCCGGTACCAGGTTCACTCAATGCCAGGCTGGTCAAGTGCTCACCTTGGGCAATGGGTTCCAGAAAGGATTGTTTCTGACGGGTGGTAGCCTTCGCCGCCATCACAGCCGTTCCTACGCCATGCATACCAAAACAAAGGGCGGTAGAAGCCGACACTTCCCCAATGATTTCGCAGGCACGAGCCAGGCCATAGAGTCCGTGTCCATAACCCCCGCATTCTTTGGGAGCTATCAAACCAGTCAGACCTTCCTTTTGCAGGAGCCGTATGCTCTTTTCAGGCCAACGGGCTTCTTTGTCTACGAAGGTCGCTTCTTCGGCCACTACTCCTTCCGTAGCCTCTCTAATCCTGTCCAGTACCGTTTCTAAGGACATAGTTTGTTTGATTACATTGTATTTCACTAACCCACTACGGATTCAGTCGAATAATTCCGTATTGAACTCCCCACCGGTAGCTTGTTTAACATTCAACAACCGGATAGCAATAACCAGCGAGATGATACGATTATCACCATGATTTCCTCCTGGTAACGAATCCGTGGCATCCATGGCAAATGGACTACGCCTGACTTTAGATCAGAAAAGGGTTGCCCGGATTGGGTCCGATTGATTGAAGGTAATGTAGAGATGTCATTCTAACCTGAATGGGAGTGCAGGTCCTTAACGGGCATCAGAACCTAATCGTTTCTTTTTGAGGAATAATCTTTGGGAATGAAAAATATCTGATCGAATCACCAACTTTGTTCGTGCACTGAAGTAAAAGGAAAATATGAACCTTTTATCATCTATAAAAAAATGAATCAGAAGCCAGCAATAAACCGTACCCGCCGCAAGCGAATTTATGAAACGCAGGTAGTGGAGGTGCAAATCGGCGTTCAAACCAAACGCTACGAACCCGTTCAGTACAATCCACCCAAAAACCGGAAATAAAATTTGTTTTAAATACCGAATAGCCAGCCTGATTGCCCCACAGTTTCCCGGCCACCCTCCGAAGTTTCACATCCGAAAGTCATACGCACCGATTTTGCCTTATCACCCATTCAGCCAGCTGGTCTGCCCATCAGCGGCGCTGGTTGGCGTGTTGTTGAAGCAGGCGCAGCGTATGATCCAGCGATTGGGTGCTGGACCAGTCCTGGTGACCGGGAATGATGTAACGGGCTTGGGGGAATCTCTTTTTCAGGTTGCGGATGGTCTGGGGCCAGGCTAGCAGGTTGGCTTCCCGGATATTGCCCAGGTCAGTAGCTTCGGTACTTTTGATCAGGCATCCTCCGTAGAGTACCCGATCCTTTTCAAACCACACCACCAGGTTGTCGGGCGTATGGCCTTCCCCGGGATAGTAAGCCTCGAAGCGATATTGCCCAACGGTAAAAAGCGTGTCTTTTTGAAAAGTATGCTGGGCCTGTTTCTGGTTGTTTGCTTTGCAGATTTCCAGGGTTTGTCGGGAAGAATACGTTTGAATTCCTTTTGCTTTCAGAAAATCAAAGCCTCCGGTCCGGTCTTCGTGCGAATGGGTGGCCAGACACAGGACCACCTGCTTCCCGTGCCTTATCTCTATGCTGTCGAGCAGGGGCTGAAATTGGGTGCTGTCCCAGGGTGTGTCAATCATAACGGCACCGGCCTGGGTAATCACGTACATGCTGTTGGATGGAAACGGCTTTCCACCGTAGGACTGGTAAGTCGTATAGACGTAAAAATCGCCAGTCAGGTGTTGGATTTTCAGCCCGGGGTTTTCCGTTTGTCCGAAGAGCGGGGCCGCAAAAGTCAGGTAAAAACCAATGGAAAGGAGGAGAGAAGCTGTTTTCATGTTACAAACATACAGCAAAACGATCTTAATCTGGTTTGAGCATCGGGTGCTTTAACTGGTAGGAGATCGGTTTATATATTAACATAATTTAAGTTACGGTAACATTTAATTGTAAGTGTGGAGGATGTGCCCCCATTCTGAAAAGAGGGGAAATCAGATACACGGCTGCCATTCGTGCAGACATCCGCAAAGCAGGATTCGGGCCATCAGGAACTGCTGTGATCGGCCGTAATGACCCAACGCCCCTTGATCTTTTTCCACAATAAGGTGAAATGTCCGTTGGCATCTCCTTTTTCGGGTCGGCTCAGGTAGAATTTACCCACGACAAAGGCACTTTCCTGTCCCGAAGCATCCCTGCCCAGCAATTCTACCTGTAGGATATCAAATCGGAGCGTGCCCCTGGTCGCCTGGTCCGGATATGTTTTGCGGTAACGGTCCAGGGTATTTTGCCATCCGTAGGTAATGCCCTTACCACCAATGAATTGCAGTGAGTCCGATTGCCAGTAGCCGTCCATAAACTGATCCAGCCGGCCTTCGTTCCAGTACTGGGTTTGTTGGTGTAATACGTTCAGGATGGCTTGTTTCTCTTTCCGTGCATCCGGACCTTTGGCGCTTCTGGTCTGACCCAAGGCAGCAGTAGAGAAAGGAAAAAGAAAAGTGAAGCAAACGCAGAGGAATAATCGATAGGTCATAGGAGAAAGAAGAATGGAGGCGGATGAATTCAGTACTTTCCAGATTGGTGCCGGATGAACACGACGGGAATAAAAGTAAGCAAAAAACGTTAGTTTTACCGTCCGGCACAACTACCTGAGTCGAAGCGGGCTTACTGCCGGAACAAGAACATGAAAAAGTTGATCGCATTTTACCGACAGTGGAAGCAGTATATCCTGGTAGATGGTCTGATGTACGCGGCTATGGTCCTCTTTATTCTGCTGCTCTTCCTGTTTTTCTCCTGATTGCACGTAATCAGCTTGAATGAAAAGCAATCTGGCGAAAATGAAACGTAGTTTTTGCCTACCTTTGCCGCCCAAATGAAGAAACTGAACAAGCTTACGCGCTTTTACCTTGAGTCATCCAGCCGAATCTGATAACGTACGTTCTCCCCGGGAGATACTTTTTGTCATCAATCCGATTTCGGGTACCCAATCAAAAAGTAAAATGGTTTCGCTCATTGAGCAAACCATCGATTCGTATCAGTTCAACCTGCACATTACCTTTACCGAATACGCCGGGCATGCCACTGAACTGGCCAAAGCCGCTGCCAGCCAGGAGTACGAATACGTGATTGCAGTAGGCGGTGATGGCACCATGAATGAAGTGGCCCGCGCACTGGTCGGAACGGACACTGCCATGGGCATCATCCCCATCGGATCGGGCAATGGCTTGGCCCGCCACCTGGGTATTCCCATTCATCCGCTGAAAGCCCTGAAGCGCATCGCGGAAGAGAAGGTGATTCGGATTGACACCTGTACCCTGAACGGAATTCCTTTTTTCTGTACGGCCGGGGTGGGTTTTGATGCCCACATCGGATACCTGTTTTCGTTGGGAAAAAAACGAGGATTCAGTACCTACGTGCAGACCACGCTGCAGGAGTTTTTTCGTTACCGCCCGGCTTCCTACCAGCTCTCTTTTTTGGGAAAAATCCAGGAACAAAAAGCCTTTGGGGTTACTTTTGCCAATGCTTCCCAATACGGAAACAATGCTTATATTGCCCCGCAGGCCGATATTCAGGATGGAAAGCTGGAAGTATGCGTAATCAGGCCTTTCCCGTACCACGCATTTCTGGAACTGGGTACCCGGCTTTTCAGCAAAACCCTGCAGGGTTCGCGCTACGTAGAGATCAACCAGGTAAAGGAAGTGCAACTGAAAGGCGATAGGCCGCTTCGTATTCACCTGGACGGCGAATCGTACGAAACGGGTGATACCCTTACGGTAACGATCAATCCGTTGAGTCTGAACGTACTGGTCTAAGACCAATTTGGAAGGGAAACCGGAAAGTCGATTGACAAGTAATACCTATTTTATATGATTTGGAGAAAACGCTAAATTCCTCAATTCAGCAATGAGCCAGGACAATCGAAAAAAACGGTCAGGAGTGGTCTATTCTACCAACCCGGAATTTCAATATGAACAGGAAGGGCAGGAAGAAGCCATGACTTTGCCTCCGGCCCAGCAGAACCTGAAGGTCACGCTCGACAAGAAGGCCCGGGCGGGAAAACAGGTAACGCTGATCACGGGCTTTCAGGGGTCGGAAAAGGATCTGGAAGCACTGAGCAAGAAGCTGAAGGCCAAATGTGGTGCCGGAGGAAGCTACAAGGAAGGAGAAATCATCATTCAAGGCGATTTTCGGGATAAGGCATTGCAGTTTCTCTTGCAGGAAGGCTATAAAGCAAAGAAAGTAGGAGGTTAAACCATCCTGCTGAGCTGTTGAAAAACTTAGCGGTCACTTAAACTTACATTTTAATACTGTTTTTAACCTAAACATCAAACAATTATGAAGCTTGCCCATGCAATTTGGAAGCCGGTAGTGGCCGGTGCCCTGATCTGTTCCTTTCTGATCGTCAGCAGTTCCTGTGGCTCCAATACCGGTTCGGCTACCGAAAGGGGATACAAAGGCAGTGATACCGAACACATGCAGGAAGAAATAGAGCAGTCGGGCGAACACGTGGATCAAAAAGCCACCCACGGCGGGGAGCATACCGAAAAGGCGACCAACCATACCCAGGCCGCGGACTCAACTGAGAGCAAGACCAATCAGGTAGACACGGAGGCCGAACTACACAAAGAAGAACATTGATCAGTAAACAGTGAACAGTGAACAGTGAACTGTTTACTGTTCACTGTAAAACCTGAATCCAGCCTTTGCAGGTAGTGCCGAAGGGCGAAGTGAGTAAATAGTAGTACAACCCGACGGGCACGCCCGGTCCCCAGTCGTTTCGGTAGTCTTCGGTCTGGTACACCGATTTTCCCCACCGGTTATAAATTTCCAGCTTGTATCCTTCAATGCCCAGCTTCGGACGTATGCCTTTCTCCGCCAGAAAAAAAGTCTCGTTTTTGCCATCTCCGTTGGGCGTTACCACGTTGGCCGGGATTTCCATCTGAATTACGCGGAGTTCTTTGCTGATGGTCTGCGGGCACTGCTTATAAATAAAGTTCAGCGTTACGGTATACGTTCCGGAGCGTGGATATACGTACGGTTCCGGCTGGTCTGCCCGTAGGGTATCGCCGTTACCCATGTTCCATACGAAACCACTGGCACCCTGGATATTATTGATGAACTGGGCCGTCATGGGTTGCCCGCATTCCGAAGACATCACAATGTCGAAGTCAGCCGGAGCATTTTCTTCTACCTCTACCAACACTTCATTTTCACTGTTGCAACCATTTGCATTACTAATACTTACCTTGTAGCGGGTGGTGGAGTCGGGACTGGCTACCGGGTGGTCGGAGGTTGGATCGTTCAGGCCTTTGGCGGGCGTCCAGACGTACTGATTTCCACCCGAAGCAAAAAGTTCTACGCTACCGCCTTTGCATATTTTCTGATTCCCGATTACCCGGAAATCTGCTTTCTTGACGATGATGGTCTTTCTGGCCACGTCTTCTCTTTTACAGGTAAGCCGGTTAAACGCTTTCAGCACAATTTCGTAGGTGCCCGGCTCCTGAAAGGTATAAGAAACTTCGTTGGGTTGACTGGAGGTAGACAAGCCACCCAAATCCCATTCGTAGGTAATGCCACCCACGCTGGTATTGACAAAACGGGCACGGAAAGGCGTACAACCTTCGATCACATCTTTGGTGCCGTTGCCAAATACGTCGAAACTGGCCTTCAGCGACTCAATATCGAACTTAAAGGCGGCATTGTTGCAGTTGTTGCTTCGGTTGGTCGTGGACCAGACTCCGGGCGAAGTGGGAAAACCGCTGCCCCCGCAGGCACAGGTAGACTGAAAAATGACCCCCTTCTTGTTAAACCGGGAAGTACCCCCGTCTACGTGGTTACCTGCACCAGCCCGATCAAAGGTAGGGCTCCCAAAAAAAGTACCGTATAAAAGCGACTGGGCACCCGTTTCCAGTACCATAATGTAAAAATCATCGCCGCTGGTCGTACCACGGAAGGCATCGGGAGTAACCGGCAGGTTGATCGTGCTCAAGGTATTGATGCTGGCATCGAAGTTTTCCACATTCCCATTTGCGTTAATAATGCCACCCCATCCCGATAAATAAATATTTCCGCATTCGTTGATCAGAAAGGCAGTCGGAGAAATGTCGGGTATGTTTCGACCCGTTCCGATCACCGTGGAAAAAAGCGTCTGAGATAGGGTAGGGTCCAGGGCGTGGATAAACTGATGGCTGTTGTCATTGCGGTAAGTACCGTCAGAGACGGGATAATTTCCCAGGCTCAGCCCCAGCAGGTACACATTTTCGTCCTTGTCCAGGTCCATAAGCATGGTCTGGTCCGATTCAGTAGTCCCCACGTAGGAAACCTGCATCAACTGATCATTGTGAAACCTGGCGATAAATCCATCATCTTTCCCTTGATTGGACGTATGCAGCGCTCCTGACTTGCTGGGAAGATCAGTACTGGTGGTCATGCCGCAGACGTACAGGGTTTCGTCTTTTCCTTTTCGCAGGCTATACGCGGCATCCAGGCCGTCTCCTCCGAAGTACGTGCTCCATTCCAGCTGCGTGATGGATGCGTCTAGCCGAAAAATAACGGCGTCCATACCTCCCTGCAATGATCTTCGCAATGGATCAGCTAATGGAAAATTTTCAGATTGACTGACGGAGGCCACGTAGATCCGGTTCTGTTCGTCGGTGATGATCTCACTGCGAAACTGATCGCCGTAGTTCCGGATGTCATTTAAAGCAGTAGACTTTAAACCGTCGTTTTGAGCGCCTCCCAAGTAAGTGGACCCCAGTAGCTGGCTACCCGCAACATTCAGTTTACTTACAAAAAGGTCGCTGCCATTGCGGTAAATGATGCCGCCAATCGCCAGTACCGAATCGCCGCCGCCAAATTGCTTAAAAGGAGCCTGAGTCGTAGTAGGAAAGTTTGGGGAAGAAGTCGTTCCCATCACCAGTAGTTCCCCCAGTTGATTGACGGTCATGCTGTGGGGAACTTCGGCCTGTTCGCCTCCCAGAAAGGTAGCGTACTCCAGTTGCGTACCCCGGGGATTGAATTTCATGATGGCTACGTCGATATTTTCACCGTAATTGACCTGAAACGCACCGTTGGTAAAAGGGAATTCGGCCCCGAATACCGTCCCGCCCGCGTAGAGATTGTCCTGCTCATCGTAGGTAGCGCAGTGTCCCCAATTATCGGCTACCGAACCGGAAAACGTGGAAAAAACCAAAATCGGATCAATCACCAGGGGGTGACTGCGCTGATAGCCTTTGGGGAAATGAAAGGAGAGTTGATTATCTTCCAGCACAAAACGGGAAGGAATCTCTTTGTTCTGTCCCTTAATCGTCTGGTAACAATACGGTTTGGTTTCCCGTATAGTGTTGAGACTCGTGCGAATAATCAACTCCTCATTTCTTAATAAAAGCGTTTCCGTGCCTTCGTAACTGAGGCGGATTTGACTAACATCGGCTCCCGCTGCTACCAATAGCTCGTATTTGAGCGAATTGTGGTGGTTGAAAAGCCGCAAATGGACGCCAGGATAAAGATTGCGGTAAATGATTTCTCCGAATGCCGGTACCCCGGAGGCCCAGCGTGCCGGATCTTTGCCCAAAAAATAATTTCTTTTCTCCGTGCTGGGATGGACTCCTTCTACGGAGGCCGAAGGGCTGGAACCAGCAAATGTAACAGTGAAACCGTGCGCCCGGATGGCCTGCGCTGCGCCCGGCTGCCGGTTGATTGCCCTGGCCTGCGGTTGCGATGGGCTTCCTCCCTTGTGATGAAGAGCGCCTACAGCTTCTGAATCGTAAAAAACGTACTGCAGGGAATTTTGTCTTACGTAAAGAAACCCGCCGGGAATATCCGCCCGGTACAAAACGCCTTTTTCCCATTGGTTGTCGTTGCGGACGAATTTCAGCCAGGGAGCAGGTACATCAGAATGGAAGGGCCGGGCGTGTACAGGAACAAGGGCGTACAGAACAATCAATAATGTGCAGAAACGCATAGAAAAATAGCAGCTACAACAGAGCAAATGGGTGTAATCCGGATTTAAAGGTACAAATAAAATCGGGATCCGTACCCAAACGAAATGGATGGCACGATGATTACACTTGGGTGGTTAAATAGATAAAAAATTCCAGCTTTAACGAACACCGGAGGTGGCTGCTACCGGCTGTGAAAAATGGAACCCTGAGGTGATAAATAGCTGATTAGCTGCGTTTTTGAGCTGTTCCGTAAGAAGTGTTCACCAATAACTTGCATTCCTTCCCAATATATTGGACTTTTGTTATTGTTTTATTTTAATTCAACCAATCCTAAAATGTTTATGAACAACTTTATCTCAATCAGAAAATGGGTTTTGATGGGTCTGATAGTCAGTTTGGCGCTGTCGGCTTGTAGTAAGAAAGGAACTGACGACCCGAAGCCTAATCCGAACAATTACACCATACCAACTACCTACAATTTTGAGAATGTAGATATTTCGGGTATGAAAGACCGGCGCAAAATGCTGGATAAAATGATTGACTACGCCCAGACCGCCCGTACAACGGGGGTTATGCTGGATGCGCAGAAGCTGAAAAATATGTATTCCAATAAGGACAATCCCTTTGAAGATATGGAACTCAATACTTCCGACAAGAAGATTAAGTCCAAAATGTTTGACGACGACAAAAACCTGGTAGAGGACTACATAGATAAGGTAGTAGCCGCCAGTAACTCGGCTACCGCCGGCAGCCAGGGAGTGGCTGGCGTGGTAACCAGCAAAAACGGAAAAAACCAGTACCTGCTGGATGCCAACGGCATAGATTATACCGAACTGATCGAAAAGACCGTGATGGGAGCTTGTTTCTACTACCAGGCTACGGCCGTCAACCTGAGTGAAGAAATGATCGGGGATGCCGTTGACAATACGACCGTAAAACCGGGAAACGGAACCCCGATGGAACACAGTTGGGATGAGGTATTCGGTTATTTCGGGATTCCCAAAACTTTTTCTCCAACCACGAAGGAAAGCGACACCGATTTCTGGGGTGAGTACGCGCTGAAAGTAGACCCTAAAACGGGTTCAGTTAACAAAATTATGAATGCCCTGCTCAAAGGAAGAGCAGCCATTTCCAACAACGATATGGCCGGAAAGAAGGAAGCCATCCCGGTGGTGCGCGATGAGTGGGAGAAAGTAAGTGCCGCTTCGGCCATTATGAACATCAACAAAGCCAAAGCCAGCATGGACGACCAGGCCGTCAAGAGCAAAGCCCTTTCCGAAGCCATTGGCTTTATTCGGGCTTTGAAGTACAACCCAACCAAGAAAATTACCCAGGCGCAGATTGATGAAGCACTGGGCTACATTGGCACCAATTTGTATACCGTGACCGCTGCCAACCTGGATCAGGCCAAGAACCTGATATCGAGCGTATATAATTTCAATGAGGTAAAAGATACGCTGTAAACCGCGCTGCTTTCGCCCAGAACAGGCCGTATTGAGTACTTTTCGCTTGAATGCCTTTGAAGAAGCCCTGTCGTACCCTACGACAGGGCTTCTTTGTGCAGTCGAACGGATGATAACGCAGCTGTAGCGTAAATTTTATAAACCCGGGGAGATTGACTTAATTGCCCAACCAAGTGGTGCGTTTCGGCGTATTGCGGGGAGGTTATATATTTTATTATGGGACTTATTATCAGACTGGAAGACGAAAACGGATATGAAGTGGGCTTTATTCCCGAAACCAGGTTGCTCAATTCCCTGATTCCTAATCTGGACGACGACCGTTTTGAGTTGCTCGGGTACGTAGATCCTTACGGAGACACGATATTTAGCTGGACACAAGCTGAATCGCTGATCAGGGACCTGCAAAAGGCGAAAGAAAAAGCCGTGTCCGAAGAGGCGCTTGCCTTGGTCGATCAGATCATTTTACTGGCCGCCCGGGCGGCGGAACAAGGGGGGCTCTATGTGAAATTTTCCGGAGATTAAATTTCTGGGTGAATTTTTGCTTTGAAAATGGGTGGGACGAATCCCCGGGTTTTACCTATTTTTACCTGACCCTAATCAACCCTTCGTTTTCTGCCTGTATGTTCAACCAACGAACCCGCTATAAGCTGATGAGTTTCTATCCGCCCTTCCTGGGAGCGGGTATTCGAATCAGTCAGGTTTCGGAAGACCTGCACACCATCGAAGTCCGGATGAAGTTGCGTTGGTGGAACCGCAATGCGGTGGGTACACACTTTGGCGGTTCCCTTTACGCCATGTGCGACCCCTTCTACATGCTCATTTTGCTCGAGAAGTTGGGAAAGGAATACATTGTTTGGGACAAAGCGGCTACCATTCGCTTCAAAAAACCCGGCCGCTCAAGCGTAACCGCCCGTTTTCACATCTCTCCTCAGCAAGTTCAGGACATTCGCACGGAAGTAGATCGCGTCGGTCGGAAAGATTATTTATTCAGCACCGTCGTGGTCGGTAAAAATGGGGAGGTCGTAGCCGAAGTGGAAAAAGTCGTGTACGTGCGCCGCAAGGATTTCGTCTTCACGCCAAAAAAAGGAGACCGTCGGAGAGGCGAATGGGAGGAAAGAAACCCCCAGCGTAAGTAGCTGAAGCCCATTTCCACACACGGATCTCTATCTTTAATCAGCCGTTCATTGCCCGACGGAGAATCTAACCCGGTCTGACCTGAACCAGACGCATACTATTGCAAGTCTTTGCTTTTTTCCTTTTCTTGAAACCGCCTGGTACGCCACCAAAAAGCCGTCACGATCCCATACTGATTAATCAGCCGACCCAAAAATGAAAATGAAACGATTCGACAGCAGCAACCCATTCCTGCTGACATCCGTAGTTGCTTTGCTGCTTGCTACCTTACTGACATCCTGTACTTTAATCAAACCCGGTATCCACTACCTGGGCGATACCTTTGTGCCAACCGATACGGTTCAGGTGTATTACAACGAAAAGGACATCAGGCAGCCCTACCGTATCATGGGCAAAATGACCAATGACCTTCTTGCGGATTTTAAGGTAGAGAAAGTGAAAAGCACCATGATTGAAAAAGCAAAGCAGGTGGGTGCCGATGGCATCCTGTTCTCAGATGTGGGTGTAGAACGGGATATCAAAAACGCAGCCCGCGTGGCCGTTAAAGCCGAGTTAATCAAATTTCAATGAATCGCTGATGCCGCTTCGTCCGCTTGTGGAAGGGCGAAGACGCAAACAGCAAATCATCCTTCATTCTGAAGCTTATGCTTTCGGATCTGGAAATACAGCAATTCATCGAACAGGGCTTTGTCTGAATTGACGAAGCTTTTCCAAAACAATAGGCCGACGAAGGACGAGCCATACTCTGGCAGGATACCGGATGCATCCCGGATGAGCCAGCGACCTGGAAGCAACCGGTCGTTCGGCTGGGATATTACGATCAATTGCCCTTCGCCCGGGCAGTAAATGCGCCTAAGTTGCGCGCTGCCTTTGATCAGTTAATAGGCCCCGGGCGTTTGCTCCCCAGGAATAGCCTGGGCACTTTTCCCATTCGTTTTCCCAGCCCGGAAGTGCCGGGTGATGCCGGCTGGTACGTAGACGCCTGCTTTCCGGGTCAGGATGCCGCGGATTTTTTCAGTTGGCGGGTCAACGTTTATTCCCGGGGCCGGGCGCTGCTAATGCTTTTTCTGTTTTCGGATGTAGCTGAGGAAGATGCTCCTACGCGCATCCGGGCAGGGTCACACCTGGAGGTAGCCCGAATTTGCTGCCAACCCGTGAAGCGGGCTTGTCATTTATGGAATGGACCGCTCAGCTGGAGCACGGTATGAAACACTCCGTTGAACTGGCCAACGGAGAGGTCGGAACCGTCTACCTTTGCCATCCTTTTCTGGTGCACGCAGCGCAGGCACACCAAAGTAAAATTCCCCGTTTTATGGCTCAGCCACCTTTGATTCCTGCCCAGACTTTCCTGCTTGATCGGCCGGATGGAGCCTATTCTCCAGTCGAGCAAGCCATGCGCCAAGGCATCGAACGGGCATAACCTTCGATCGCGGCGCTCATTCATTTTAAAACTAAATTTTTCAGTAGACCTCCCGGGTAAGTTGCCAGGAGTAAGAGAACTTACCGCTGAAGGAATACGATCGTGCGCAACCCGATGCAGATGCCTGCCCCACCAACGGCAACTTTGTCCGTGATTGGAGAAAGCTTTTTTGATTTGCCAGCGTACCGGCTTACGCGATCCAGTCCGGCAACCTTGATGAACCTTTGGAAGATCATAAGACGAATTTCGGGTAATGGTGCCTGAATTCGGGTCGCAGACACTCGTACAATACCGATGCTCACCCGGCGGTAGAATCCTTCTTCCTATTCCGAAAGGCCGGGTAGTCGATTGTTTCAGTTGCAAGGATTGCTAATCAAATGCGTATAAGCCGTGCATTTCGACTATCCATTCCTTTTTATTACGGAATCTCAAAAAAAGCCCTATTTAAAAATAAAGGCTTGTGTATGTTTAGTCATATGTGATTTTGTGTTTTGATTCTGTTTTTGTCGATTTAAATAATACTTCCCACAGAAATTTATAAATAACGTTTTTGGGATATTCACAAAATGCAAAAATGTATTTTGTGAGTTAAATATTTTACTTAAAAATAGGATGTAAATCGGAAATGAGTTCATTATTTAGCTGAAAATGTGGTATTTAGCTAGTGTAAGAATATGTTATTATGCATTGGTTATTCATGAATAAATAAAATAAACGATGATTGAATTACATTTTTGATCAGCTTTGTTTTGAATGGGTTATGCGTTTGTTTTCTTGTAATAAATGGCAGGATTCTTAATTAATATGTTTTTCTGTTGGAGATGTATTTACTTTTTGTAGATGTAAGGAATATATGCAAAATGAATGTTTTGCAATTCTTTCGATCAGGACCATCTATATGAAAAGAATTTTTACTTTACTCTTTATATTTACCAGCCTGACGGCTTTTTCTGCTACCTATACCACCATCAGCGATGGCAAATGGAATGATGCCAGCACCTGGGCAAATGGGCTGATTCCAAGTGTAAATGGCTGGGGTAGCAATGAGATAGTAATCAATCATAAAATTATACACGTACCTCACATTAATTTAAGTGGTCCATCTAAACTTACCATTGGTACGAGCGGAAGTTTGCTCAATGGCACTAGTGGTAATTTTAATATAGCTGTCGGGGAACAAGCAAAATTTATCAATAATGGAGAGATCAGGAACGTAGGCACGCTGTCGGTGAGTAGCAATGCCATATTTGATTTTCAAAGTGGGACCATCTCGGCTAATACACTGAGTGTCAGTGGTGGTAATTCGAGCAATAATACCCTGGCCACTTTTATCAGCAAGGGTGACCTGACGATCAGTGGCAACATCAACGTCGGTGGCTCCGGTAAGTTTGAAATGCTGTCGGGAGAGCTGAAGGTGGGCGGCAGCTTTACTTCCACCGGAGGTGATACGTTTACCAACCTGGCTGGAATCGTGACCATCAGCGAAGGGTTATCCAATACCAGCAGCAGCAAAATGACCTCAAGTGCTATCCTGAAGGCAAAATCATTTACCAACAGCGGTGGTAATCCCAGTACTTCATTTAAAAGCACCGGATCGATGACTATCACGAATAACTTTTATAACCAGGGGCTGGCTGTTGCAGAAGGATTGGTGAACGTTGGAGGCAATTTTACAAACGACTGGGGAGCAAAAATAACCATCAATAGCAGCGAATTTAAGGTAAGTGGCAACATTACCAACAATGGATACATTGACGGAACCGGCATCTTTACCTGGGGAGGCACCATTTCACAGGGATGGGGAGCAATCACGCATCCGGTATACAATGCAGAAATCACTGGTCCGGCCGCGCCTCCCAGCATCCCCCAGAAATTGTATAACCTGGGCGATGGCGTGCCCTTGCCGGTTCGTTTGCTGGACTTTGCCGGCGAAAGCCGCAATGGAATAAGTCATTTTACCTGGACTACTCTGGAAGAGGAGAACTTTGATCGTTTTGAAATAGAAATGTCGTCCGATGCCAGGAACTTCCGGGTGATAGGGGTAGTAGCCAGCACCGGACAGGGAAGGGGCGACTACACATTCGACTATCACCAAGCCCACGGCACTTTTTACTTCCGATTGAAAGCCATTGACCTGAATGGTGATGTGGAATACCTGAAAATGATTGCTGTTAAAAATGAGACCGAACGCCCTCTGATGGTATATCCCAATCCCGTTACGAATCACGAACTGACCGTGAACCTTGGTAAAGAATTCAAGCAGGGAGAGGTGAAAGTGTATCATAAAAACGGTACGCTGGCTCTGTCCCGGGACTTGTTTGCCATTGAAACCTCACTGAGCCTGGAAAGTCTTCAGCCAAACGTGTACTACGTCGTGATCACGGCAGATGAATCGATCAGCCGGACGAGAATAATTGTACAGTAAACAGTAAACAGTAAACAGTAAACAGTAAACAGTAAACAGTAAACCATATATTGTTAACAGTGAGATATTTATCTGGGGCGTATCGGGAAACTGCGATGCGGCCGGAATAAGGCCGACCGTTCCGAGCAGTTGTCACTCCGGCCATCGGGCGGCTCCATCCGCTCCAAGCAAAGTTTATGAAGGGCACTTCGGCTCCGCTCAGTGACCTTCATAAACTTTGCCGCTATCACTGCGATACGGCGTTACTGATAATGCCACTACTTAGAGACGCGATTCATCGCGTCTCTACTATGCATCATTCGTCATTGTTTATTGATAACAGTTTACTGTTCACAGTTAATCTGTTCATCGTAGCCATTACTTTTTCAAGTATTCGCCTTCTCAGATATTTTCTCGTAAATTGCGGTTTGACCATTTTTTAACGCCATTTTGGAAAACCGGATTCTTAAAAAATACGTGGAGAGGTACGCCTCTTCCAATGTGCTGATGCGGGGAAAGCGACTCTTTTCCTGGCAGTACGTGAAAGTGCAATCGATTGATTTTCAACACGCCAAGGCAGTTCTCAAAGTCAAAAGTGAGCAATTTCGCTTTCGCGAATACGACGTCAAGATCAGCGGCTTTGATGTGAACGACATCCGGACTTCCTGCACCTGTGCGTACGATGAAGGGGGGATCTGCAAACACCGGGTAGCCGCCCTGATGGAAATAGACCGACAACTGGCCGACCAGAAACTCACGTATTCCAAGTACAATCCGGCTGATTTTACCGTCACCCTGCCCGCGTTTGAGGAAAACCTGATTGCGGCGGAGTGCAGTGAAGAGGATTTTATTGCCGCGCAGATGCTGGTGGCCAAACACAAGGTGAAAATCCTGATGGCAGTCAACAACGAAGCTACGTTTCGGGTGGAGCAGGGAGAGGAAGATTTTTCGGTAAGACTGGAGCGGAAAGCGGCCAAACTCATTCATACAACCTGTACCTGCAAAGATGAACGCAATCCGATCTGCGTACACAAAGCGGCTTCCCTCTTACAACTCCGCGAACGGTTTGGTGACAATCCTTTCGACGAAATGCGCGATTGGACCAAGGAAAAGAATCAGATGCTGGCCGAATACGGCTATTCCCTGTCCGATGATCTGAGCCGCAAATTCGATTTCAAGGTAGTCAGTGGCAATCTGCAACTGGTAGTGCTCGACAAGTCGATTCATAAACTGAGCCCGTATCAGAACTGGCAGTCCCTGCAGCACGATTTTTTCTACCGGTCCAACGAATTTGACATACCCGAACTCTCCAAGAGCGGTGCCCTCCGACGCAGCAAGGACATCGCGATGTTGGTCTACCTGGTGTCGCTGGAAAAAGACGCCGGCAAACTTCCCGGTTTTACGGTAACTCCCTTCAAGTGTAAACTCAGCAGCAAGACCGGAAAGCTCACCTACCTGCGCGACATCAGCGGTATTCAGGGTGAGCCCGACTGGATAGCCGATGAGCAGGACATTGAGCTGATCAAGATTACGCGGGCCATCAACAAAGACGGCCTGACCAAATACGTAAAGAACGAAGACATTCCGTACAAATGGGATTACTGGGCCCAGGAGCCGCTGGTGAAGGAAAAATTCAAGGGCGATGGTTTTTACCGGGTACAGGAATACGTAGGAGAACACCTGGAAGCATTGTTGGGTTTGTTTTCCCAGAAAAAGGTATTCCTCAACGTAAGGAACCTGGTGGCTCCCACCTACGACGATCTGCAGCCTTTCCCCTTGTCCACCGCACTCATCCGCCCCACCTTTGTGCTCAGGGAAGAAGCGGATCAGTACGTGTTGCAGATGTGGATAGAGTGTGAAGGCAAGCTGTTGCCGCTGAAAAAGATCAAAACCATCGCGTACTGGCTGGTTCAGTACGAAGAAACCTATTATAAAATAGCCAGCCTGGCCGATGCCAACCTGGTGCATTATTTTGAAGAACACGGGGCGGTGAAAATGAGGAAAAACGAGCAGAGCGAAGCAGCCCAGCAGGCTTTCTCCAGCTTTTTCCGGGATATGATTATGCCCATCGCCAGCCGCTATCCACTGGAACTGAAGATCAACCGGGAGATCAGGAAGGTTTCGTTGCAACCGCGGCCCAAGCTGTACGTCAAGGAGGCCGATAAGTACCTGATGCTGGTGCCCGCTTTTGAGTACGAATACGAAGGGGAAACCCAGGAATTTTCTGCTGACGGAGCCAGTCAGTTCCTGAAGGAAGACCAAGGGCACCTGATGCTGTTGCAGCGGGACACCGAAAAAGAAAACGAGACCCTGGAGTTTATCAAAAGCCTGCATCCGGATTGGGCAAATATCCGGGTCGGTACGCAAGCCGGAAAATCGTACTTCTACCTGCACTTTGATGATGTAATGAAAGACGGCTGGTTCTTCGGCGTTTTCGATCGCATCAAGGAGAAAGACATCCCCGTTTTCGGTTTCCATAACCTGACCAACCTCAAGTACAATCCCCACCGGCCGGTGATGCAGATGCGCTCCAGCTCCGGCATCGACTGGTTCGACCTGCAAATCGAAATTACGTTCGGCGAACAGACCGTTTCGCTGTCCAGCGTCAGGAAGGCAGTGCTCAACAAGCAGAACTACGTGCAGCTGGGCGACGGTACGCTGGGTTTGTTGCCCGAAGAATGGCTGCAAAAGTACGCTTCGGTGTTCCGGTTGGGTAACGTGAAAGACGGCCACATCGAATTGTCCAAGAAGCACTTCTCAGTGATCGATACGCTTTACGAAGAAATCGACAACATGGAAATTCTGCGGGAAGTGGAAGAGAAAAAGCGCAAGCTGCTCAACTTCACCCAGATCCCGCAGGTAGACTTGCCGCAGAATGTTCGCGCTACCCTCCGCGACTACCAGGTGGAAGGTTTCAAATGGCTCAATTTCCTGGATGAGTTTGGCTGGGGCGGCTGTCTGGCCGATGACATGGGTCTGGGCAAGACGCTGCAGGTGCTGGCTTTCCTGCAACACCAGAAAGAACTGCACGGACGGGTAACCAGCCTGGTGGTGGTGCCTACTACGCTCATATTCAACTGGAACGCGGAGGTAGAAAAGTTCTGTCCCGATCTGAAGGTGTATACCCACCGCGGGCTGGACCGCCGCAAGGGCATTCAGTTTTTCGATGAGTACGACATCATTCTGTCTACCTACGGCACCGTTCGTTCCGACGTGGAGCTGCTGACCGACTATCCTTTCCACTACATCATCCTGGACGAATCGCAGGCCATTAAGAACCCCAACTCCCAGATTGCCCGATCGGTGAAACTGTTGAAAGCTAAAAACCGGCTGGTGATGACGGGTACGCCCATCGAAAACAATACCTTCGATCTCTATTCCCAGATTGACTTTCTCAATCCCGGTTTGCTGGGTGGCCAGGATTTCTTCAAATCGGAATACGCCACGCCCATCGACAAGTACCGCGACAGTGAAAAGGCCCAGGAGTTACGGAAAATTGTCTACCCTTTTATGCTCAAGCGCACCAAGGAGGAAGTAGCCAAGGACCTGCCCGACAAGACCGAAACCGTTTTGTACTGTGAAATGGAAGCTCAGCAGCGCAAGGTGTACGAAGCATTTAAGGTTCAGTACAAGGAACAGATCCTGAAAAAAATATCCGAAGAAGGCATGAGCAAAAGCGGCTTCCTGATACTGGAGGGCCTGCTCAAGCTCCGGCAGATCTGCGATTCCCCGGCCCTGCTGAGCGAATCCACTTCCGGCGATGAAGATTACGGCAGCGAATCGGCCAAACTGAACGAACTGATCCGGGAGATAGAGGAAAATGCCAGTAATCACAAAATCCTGATCTTTTCCCAGTTCCTGAAGATGCTGGACCTGATCCGGGAAAGACTGAATGGACTCAACATCAAATACCAATACCTGGACGGACAGACACTTGACCGGGCGGAGAAAGTCAACAGCTTCCAGGAAGATGCTGAAACCCGCGTTTTCCTGATGAGTCTCAAAGCCGGTGGCGTGGGCATCAACCTGACCGAAGCCGACTACGTCTATCTGGTCGATCCCTGGTGGAATCCGGCGGTGGAGCAACAGGCCATTGACCGTACGCACCGGATCGGGCAAACCAAGAAGATTTTTGCTTACCGGATGATCTGCAAGGACTCCATCGAAGAGAAAATTCTTCAGCTGCAGGAAAAGAAAAAATTGCTGGCCGAGGACATCATCAGTACGGAATCGGGCTTCATGAAAAAGCTTACCCAGGAAGACATTGTGGACCTATTCAGCTAAGCGGCGGCGCGTAGGGATTGAAGGACTGAAGTATTGATTGAGTGAATGAATGAAGGATGGGAAGGGTTGGTAGCGGTATTCTGTAGGAATACTGCTACCAACCCTTTCGTATAAACAGGCTATTATCGCTTGTAGCTGAATTATTTACCTGTCGGCTCAGGACCAGAGGTTTCTCAGCCGTTCGTCGCGCAAATACAAGCCTACCCAGATCAGTACACCCATCAGAACGGGAAAGAAAAAAGGTTCGCCTACCCGCACCAGCGTCGTCGTTCCGCCGCCCAGGTAACCGGTCAGTAAGATGGCCGCCAGGATACTGGTGCGTGGAATCACGTACAGCAGCGTGCAGGCAAGCAGGAGCAATCCGATACCGGGCACCAGGTTGGCCGCGTAACCCAGTCTTTCGCAGGCCTCCATCACCGGAGCTACTTTCAATACTTTGGTAATTCCATCAAAAAGCAGGAACAGTACACACAGAGCCGTCAGGACTCTTCCGATCCAGAGGGTCTTTTTGGAGGTGGTGTTCACGGAGATCATTTTTTAGGGTTTAGTTGAGGTTACTTATTTCGTTTTTAGTTAGCAATGCGGGAGCTGTTTGCGTAGTCCGCCTGGCTTACTATCGCTTGGTGTATTTTCCGGAGCTGGTGAATGTGCCGTTTCGTATGGACGATATGAAAGTGGATCAGTTCGTAACGCGTGAGTTCTGCCAGAGCGGGTGGCGTGTACAGACAGATTTCCGTCAGGTCCAGCGTTTCCGCGGCCTCCCTGACTTGCGTTCCCACTTGCTCGAGCGTCTGTAGCAGACTTTCCCGATCGTAATCCTTATCATCAGGTACAATAAAATCTGGGGAGGTCATCTGAATGGAAAAATTCAGGAACTGATCTCTCAGGGTGCCTACGTTTTCGTCCGGCGGGCGCTGGGCAGGTTTGGCCGGACCGAACAAAACGTTTGCCACCGACGCTTTTCTTAAGTGTTCTCCTACCTGTCCGGCCGTCCATCCACCCAGTGCCGGACGCGTATTCAGCTGATTCGGTTGGAACGCACCCATTGCTTCCAGCAGTGTTTGGGTCGTAGTCTCCAGTTCTTCGATGGCTGCTTTTGTGTTCATATACTTTTGCAAGATTTTCTTAACAAATATAATGATAGCCCCAGCGAAGAATGGGGTGTAAAACCGGCAAATAGGGGGCGAAATGCGACATTCAGGATCCGTAGACAATCAACCGAATGGACGGGCTTCGCAATGGCTCTGCCTGGTTTTCAGACGCAGAATTTAGGAGAAATACGTCTGTTTTGACGGATTACGACGCCTGAAATTCAAAATTCAATTTATATCCTACCTGTCATTAAAGAAGGGCCGGGGTTTCTTTATGAGCAGGTGAGTAGATTTAGAAAAAATCCTTCCCTCAAATGACTACACTCACTGTTTATAATAAGGAACAGCTGGCTTTGAAAAACGGGCTTCACGGCAATGAATGCTGGGTGGCTTACAAAGGGAAAATTTATGATGTGACCTCATCATTGCTTTTTCAAAATGGAAAGCATTACCGGCTTTACGCCGGCCAGGATCTCACGGCGCATATGCCCGATGCCCCCCATTTGGATGATGTGCTGGAGAAATTCAGTCAGATCGGTACGTTGGAAGGATAAACCCTAGAAAGTCATTAGGTCTGATCCTGAATGAGACTACTCAATACGGATTTGTTCAGGGGTTTGCTGACCACCGTAATCGAAAGCTGGTATTGACTCAGTTCCGCAGTTTGGGCTTTGGTGAGGAGAGAGCTGGAAATAAAAATGATCTTGATTTTATTTTTTAGTGATGCAGGCAGTTCGTTAAACTCCCTGATGAATTGATAACCATTCATTTCGGGCATCACTACATCGATAAATATCATGGCAGGAATCAGGTTTTCATCCGTCGAATCGGGTGAAATGCTTCTTAAATGCCTCATCGCCTCACTGGCTTTGTTGAAAACCAGGATTTGATCGGCTATATGTTCTTTTTCCAGTACCTTTTTGTTGAGGATATTGTCAATCCGGTTGTCGTCAATCAACATAATGGTAGGCACTGCTTTCTTCACTGACATAGCATTGAGTGGGATAAAATTGTGGAAATAGTTGGGCCGCCTGATGGTCTAGCAAAAGCAACCAGAAATGGGTTTCATACTTCGAAAAGTCCAACCTGAAAACCGACGTAGAGTAAAAGTATAGTTAATGGCCAATACGCAGTAAAATCTGGGTTGGTTGACTCATACGAATATAGGACAAAAAATCAGACAACAAACCTGAATCAATGACCAGCTATTTCTTCAACTTTAACCTGCTGTAGGATGAACAATATTCACCCTCCCTTTCAGTACATCAATACGCAATTGATTGATGAAATCATGGAAGATGATAATGAGGCACTTAAGGAATTAATCGTTGAATTTATTTATTGCATGGAATCGGATCTGGTGCATCTACAATCGGCCTACACGAAAAAAGATATGGTACAGGTGGGAATGATTGCGCATAAATTTAAATCCATGTTTAATTATTTTGGGGTCAATCACATACAAGAACAACTGCAGGAACTGGAAATGGTATCCAGAAAGAAAAACCAGGGTCCCAAGAGCAAACAGCTGATGGTGGAGTTGGTGCAATGTTCTCAACATACCCTTGCAGAAGTACGACAACTATTGAAGCATCGTTTTCCGAATCACACACTGCCCCAATAATCCATTCTACCTGGCCATTTCTACCCGGGTTCTTTCTGACAATAGGTAGTGGCACTACGCGTACTCACCGAGTAAAGACTATTGCAGGAAGCATGTATAAATATGACAGAAAAATTCATAAAATAAGTCTTTTCCTAGCTACTTATCATATTTATTAAATAATTATATGTAATTGGCCATTCTTCGCATTGGGTAGCCATAACCCTTATTCTTTATTATTTTATCCATAAAAACTTCTATTCTATTTGCTGGTATCCAATTAAGGGAGTTGTGGATTCTTATTGGCTATTAATAGTTTACAAGTAATGTCTGATCCCTTTCTGTACTGTTGCAGTTGGTATTCCCTGCCTACTTTTATGCGGTCTTCCAAACAGAAAAGCCAAGAGAGCGCAAATTGTTTTTTTCGTAATCAATGCATTTGTTATCAGATAGTTACCACATAATGGGCCAACGTCGGAATTGCTCTCTTTGCCCGCAGTATTCATTGATTGCATCCGTTGAAATCCTCATTCCTTCATTCTGAATCAGGCGTTGTCATTCCGGACAATCCTTTGAACGGATTGCTATGGGAAGTACAGAAAAAGAAGGAGTAAATGTATCACGCCCCAATCCATTTCAAAAGTCAGGGATACTGAACTCAGCGAATGAGCCTTATACATAGCAATTTTTAAGCAGCAGTAAAAACAACTATATACAACTTCCCGGATTATGTCTATTAATCAACGAACCCCCAAGGGGAAAACAGCTACCCCTGCTCAGGAGTCAACCGCCAGTGTTAAAAAGAGCGATTCAACAAAAGTGGCTGATCAGACGGAGCTTGCTCAGAGTAAAAAGGAAGGTCCGTCCGGGACTGTACAAACCGAAACCGGATCTGCTTCCCAAAAAGAAGCCCATCATTCGGCACAACTAAAAAAACTGCTTCAGGAAAGTCAGGTCAGAGAGAAGCACCTGACCGATTTGATCGATGCTTCCAAGGATGCGATTTATACCGTAGACCGGGAATATAAAATTGTCAGTTTCAATAAAGCCCTGCAGTTGATTTACTACAATATGGGGTTGAGTCTAAAGAAAGGTTCGGATATGCTTCAGATTCTGGATGGTCAGCAGAAAGACCAGACGATCGCTGCGTACGAAAAGGCTTTCAATGGGCAGGCATTTGAAGAAATTCAGCCATTTTCCAATGGAGAAGAGTTGTCGCATTATGCTTTGGGTTACTACCCGCTGCGCAACGAAAATGAAGTGGTACAAGCCGTGGCGGTATTTACCAAAGACGTTACTGAAATGGTCAACGCCCGGCTGAAGTCGGAGGAACTGGTACTGGAGGCGCAACGGCAGAATGAACAGTTTTCCGCGCAGGAAGAAGAGCTGCGCCAGAATATGGAGGAAATGGCGGCCACGCAGGAAGAAATGATGCGGAAGGAAGTTGAATTGCGCGGACAGAATGAAGCCCTCAACAATGCTGCCATCGTGTCGGAAGTGGATCTGCAGGGCAACATCATCTTCGTCAATGACGAATTTTGCCGGCTGGCCAAATATACCCGCGAAGAACTCATCGGCCGGAAGCAGAGCATCGTTCGCCATCCCGACATGCCCGCCGCCGTGTTTGAAGATTTGTGGAGCACCATCACCCAAGGGAAAGTGTGGAAGGGCGAAGTGAAGAACCGGGCGAAGGATGGCACGCACTATTGGGTCGATGCCAGCATTACGCCCGTAATCGGTTCCAATGGGAAGCCCATCAAATACATTGGGGTACGCTTTGACATTACGGCTCAGAAAGAGGCCGAAGAGCGGATGAAAGCGCAGTTAAATGCCATTAATTCCTCTTACGCCTTTGTTGAATTTGACCGGCAGGGAAATGTTCTGAATGCCAATGACATATTCCTGGAAATAATGGGATATCATCGGAACCAGGTGATCGGGCAACATCACCGCATTTTTATACAGTCCGCTAATGCTAGCTCCTCAGAGTACCAAATGTTCTGGGAACAGCTGCGGCAGGGAATGGCGCAAAAAGGGGACTATTTGCGGGTGACCCGTAGCGGCCAGGAAATATGGCTGAACAGTACGTACACGCCCGTGAAAAACGATAAAGGGGAAGTGGTGAAGGTAATCAAACTGGCAACCAACATTACCAATTTTGCCGTTGGCTTCCGGGCCTCCACCCAGTTTATTGACGAACTGAAAAAAGGCAATCTGGAGGCCAAGCTGGACCTGCACGGAGTAAATCTGGAAGGTGACATTGCCAAGGTGGCCCAGGACCTGGAGGCACTCAGCCAAACGATGAAGGGAGTTATCAATGAAGTAAACCGGGTAGTAAACATTGCCGGGAAAGAAGGTCAGTTGCGGGAACGCCTGGTGCTGAATGGCATAGAAGGAGCCTGGAAGGAGCTGGGAGATTCGCTGAATTCCCTGCTGAGCAATGTATCCGAGCCCGTGCTGGAAATCAACCGGATCATCACTAACCTATCGATGGGCGACCTGACGCACCGATTCGAGATGAAAGCCAATGGCGACGTGCAGGATATGGCCAACGCCCTCAACATCGCTTTGAGCAATATGAACAAACTGATGCGTCATATTGAAAGCAATGCCCTGACAGTAGCCTCCTCCTCTACGCAGATGCTGGAAAAGGCAGAAAGCATGAAGAGTACCACCATCGAAGTATCCGCCTCCATTTCACAGATGGCAGAAGGAACGCAGGAGCAGGCGCTTCGGATCGACGAATCATCCAAGCTGGTAGAGGGCATTCTGCGGTCGGCCAATGAAACCGGCACTAAGGCAGAGGTGATCAACAATGCGGCAGAAAAAGGACAGAAAAGCTGTCAGGATGGTCTAAAGATCATTCGCAAGGTGGTCAACAACATGACCGAAATTTCCGGTTCGGCTGATATTACTTCCACCTCCATTGAAGTACTGACCAACCGTTCGGAAGAGATTTCCCGTACCCTGCGCGTCATCACCGACATTGCGGCACAGACCAATCTGCTGGCGCTCAATGCCGCCATTGAGGCCGCCCGCGCAGGGGATGCCGGACGGGGCTTTGCCGTGGTAGCCGAAGAAATCCGCAAGCTGGCCGAAGACTCCCGTAAGTCGGCGGTGGACATTGAAAGGGTGATCAAGGACGTGCAGAAGGATACCCAGTCGGCCACCAAAGCCATTGATAAAATGAAGGACAGCGTGGTAAGCGGAACCAGCGCCACCCGCGAAGCCGAAGAGGCTTTTGAAAGCATCAATACCTCCAGCAACGAAACCCTGACGCTTTCCAAACAGGTACTGGAAGCCACCAAAGATCAGAAAGATGCCATCGGTGTGGTGGTGAAGAACATTGAAAAGGTAGTGGTGGTGTCGGAAGAAACCGCCGCCGGTACCCACGAAATCGCCAGTTCGGCCCAGGAACTCAACAAGTCGATGAATGAGGTGTCAGATACCGGGAAGAACCTGTCTGACGTAGCCCGACTGCTGAAGGAAAGTATTGCCCAATTCAAACTCAATTAAGCATGGCGCAGGTTTTGACCAATAAAGACCCTGAATCGAATGCAGCCGTCATTCAGGCAACGGAAACCCGGAAAAGCTCCGTTCAGCAACTGATTGTGTTCCGGCTGGGTGGCGAAGAATACGGCCTGGCCATCGAGCAGGTGAAAGAAATCGTCGTGACGCCCAACATTGCCCGCATCCCCCTGATGCCTTCGTACGTGAAGGGCGTTGCCAACGTAAGGGGCAACATTATGGCCATCATTGACCTGATGGAGAAGTTTAATCTGACCGCCCAGGAAACTTCGCCGGCCGGGGAATCTGAAAAAAGCTATCTACTGGTGATGGGGAATGAAAACCTGAAGTTGGGCCTGCTGGTCAGAGAAGTGCCCAGCACGCTCAGCGTCAGTCACGAACAGATAGATAACTCACCCGGGTTGGTACAGGACGGCGGAGAAAGTAATTACATCAAAGGAATTATTCGGGTGGGCAGCCGGCTCATCATCCTCATCGATGTGTATAAACTCATCAGTAAGGAAGTATTGCAGTCGGCCACCTCCAAACACGTTTAACCATTCAATTCAATGAGTAAAAAAGTGCTGGTAGTTGACGATTCTCTGTATATGAGAACGTTGATCAAAGATGCCCTCTCCGGAGTAGGCTACGAAATCGTGGGTATGGCGGCCAATGGAGAATCAGCCATCGACATGGCCTTCGAACTGCAGCCCGATATCATCACCCTCGACAACATTCTGCCCGATATGCTGGGTGTTGACGTGCTCAAGGTGCTGAAGGAAGAAGAACTGCCCTCCAAGGTAGTGATGATCAGTGCCGTGGGACAGCAGTCGGTGGTAGACGAAGGCTTGCGGCTGGGAGCCAGTAGCTACCTGGTCAAGCCCTTCACAACCGAGCAACTGCTCGATGTGATTGCCAAAGCATAAAAGACCATTCGGTTTTTAGTACGGGAAAAACAGAAGTGCGGCGCAATGGCTGGTACGCTGGTCAGGCTTGCATCAAACCAAACAGGCTTTACTTTCAAAATGATCAACTTACTGTTGGTAGATGATTCGGGCTTTATGCGGCTCATACTGGCTGATATGCTCGAAGCCGATGCGCAGATCAAAGTAGTGGCTACGGCAGAAAACGGGAAAGAAGCTTTTGATAAGGTGCAATCCTGCCGGCCCGACGTGGTACTGCTGGACCTGGTAATGAAAGATTACGACGGACTGTACGCCGTCAGGGAGATTATGGCCCACTGTCCGACTCCCATCGTGATCCTGAGTTCGCTGGGCAACACGCATTTCAATTCCGTATTTGAAGCCCTGGAGGCCGGTGCCTACGATTTCCTGAACAAACCCAATTCGGAGCACAGTGCCCGCATCCGGGATTTGCAACCGCAACTGGCTGCCAAAATCAAACAGGCGGCGGCGGTAGACCGAAACCGGCTGGTACATCGGAAAGCCACCGTCAACCACCATCCCCATACTTTCGATAGCCAACTGGGCTTCGACATTTTGGTGATAGGGGCTTCTACCGGCGGAACCGGAGCCATTGAAGAAATATTGAACAAACTACCCGGCAATTTTCCCATCCCGGTGGTGATTGCGCAGCACATGCCCGCCGGTTTCATTCCGCTTTTTGCCCGTCGGCTGGACCAGATGCTTCCGCTGAACGTAAAGGTGGCTGAACCGGGCGAACGTCTGAAGAAAGGCACGGTGTACATAGCGGCGGGTGAGTACAATACCTTGATCAAAGCCGAAGGGGCTGCCCGATCAGGCGCTATCAATGGGCGCATAGCCAGTACCGAACAACTCTTTGCCGAATTCAATCACCCCTCCGTAGACTGCCTGATGGGGTCGGTAGCCGAAGTGTACGGAAGCCGGGCGCTGGCCGTGATTCTGACGGGCATGGGAAAGGACGGTGCCCGGAGTATGGAGTTGTTGCACCGGCAAAAGGCGCTCACGCTGGCGCAGGATGAGTCTACCAGCGTGGTTTTTGGTATGCCCCGGGCGGCCATTGAAAGAAATGCCGTACGGAACGTGTTGCCCATCCAGGAAATACCGGGTTTTATTGTCAGTTGTTTGTCCTGACAAACAATAAGTTACGCTTAGTCTTTTTCCGAATTATTGAACAGTGAAATGAAAAAAGAAGACGAATTGAATGAACTGTTCTTGGCGGAAGCGCAGGAAAACCAGCAGGAGTTGGATAAGCTCTTCACGGAATTGGAGAAAGACCAGGGGAGCAGGAAGGCCGTTGAAGCGATTTTTCGGATTACCCATACCCTGAAAGCCAATGCCGCTGGCATGGGATACGACGACATTGCTTCCATGGCGCACACTATGGAAGATGTGTTTTCGGAAATTAAACAGGGGCAGATTGCCATGACCCCGGAGTTGTTCGCCGATTTGTTTCGGGCCAACGATATGCTGGGAAGCATGATCCAGGGCATTGGAAAAAGTGGCAGCCCCAAAGTAAAGTTCCGGGGTATCAAGACCAAGCTGGAGGTTTTACTAAAAAACGCCCGCAGTGGACTGGACAACGCCGACACTCCAAAAGTAGCCGCTTCCCCGGAGCCGGAAGAACGGCTGGTTGCCGATGGGAAAGTCTCGGAGGAGCCGCGGTTGCCAACCGAAAGCCGTGCGCAGCCCGCTTTGAGGATGGATACGGATGCGGACACCCTGGTCCTGGAAAAAGAGCCGGAGGAAAAAGAAACAGGTAAAATTATCTTTTCCGACAACATACACATTCCGGTCCGGAAGCTGGATGAGCTCATGAATCTGGTAGGGGAGCTGATGATCGAAAAGGACCGGGTCATTGCCATCAGTGCCGACAACGGCCGCAAAGCCAACGACTACGCCCGTCTGCAACGCATCACTTCCGAACTACAGTATTCCGTGATGGACGTCCGCCTGGTGCAGGTGGCCGTGCTGTTCAATAAGTTTCACCGCATCGTACGCGACGTAGCCACCCTGGAAGGAAAGCAGGTAAATCTGGTACTGGAAGGAACTGAGAATGAGATTGATCGGAATGTATTACAAATCATCAGCGATTCGCTGATCCACCTGGTGCGCAATTCGGTCAGCCACGGCATCGAAAAAGAAAGCGATCGGGTAAAAGGCCGTAAACCGGCGATTGGTACGGTGCGGCTTTCGGCACGAAGCGAAAAGGAAGAAGTAATCATCGAAGTGTCGGACGATGGAAAGGGAATCGATCCGGCCATTATCCGAAGAAAAGCGCTGGAAAAAGGATTGATCACCGCGCGGGAAGCGCAGTCGATCAGTGACGAAGAAGTGGTTCAGCTGATTTTTGAATCGGGCTTTTCCAGTGCGGAAACGGTGACTGCCATTTCGGGCAGGGGCGTGGGCATGGACGTGGTCAAACGTTCGATCGATGCCATTGGTGGAAAGATTGGGGTGCAGTCGGTCGTAGGACAAGGCACCACGATCAGCCTTACTTTGCCCTCTTCCATGGCGGTAAAGAATGCCCTGCTTTTCGAACTGGGAAAAGGATCCTTTGCCATTCCGCTTACTTATACCGATGCCGTAGTTTGTTTGCAAAAATCGGCCATTCATAAAGTGGGAAGCGGATTGGTGGCCACGCATCTGAAGAAAAACATTTCCATTGTATTTCTGGAGGACCTTTTTAAGCTGGAAAGCAGCCGATCGCTCATCCAGGAAGGGGCACTGCTCCGGCAATATCACCAAACGATCGAAGAGGAGAAGCTGTTTGTGATTGTAGTGTCGTACAACAACCGGGAAGTGGGTTTTGTGGTAGATCGCCTGTTGCAGCAAAAAGAAATTGTGGAAAAACCCCTCGGACAATTTTTCGACGAAGTCCACTTCATCAGCGGAGCCACGATTCTGGGTACGGGTGACGTCTGCCTGGTGCTGGACATCCCGGCCATTATGGGCTTCCTTTTCAAAAATTACAAATTCACTAAGTAAAGCCAGACAAAATTAACATTCATAGAGCAGGCCAACTGCCTGAAAAGCGGATTTGCCTTCTTCAACCCATTCAATCTCATGTCGATTCTGAATAATTATGAGCTAGACGTTGCCCGGGAAGTAATCAGTATGTCTTTGGCAAATGCGGCCGATTCTTTTTCTAAAATAACCGGAGAAAAGGTACTGATCCAAGACTATGAACTGCATTTTATTCAAAAAGAAGAGACCAGCCAGGTGTTGTCAGGCAGGCAGGAAAAGGACTGGTATATTCTCACTACCCACATTGTAGGCAAACTGGAGGCCCAAAGCTATTTGCTCTTTAACCGAACCGACGTTGAGAAATTACTGCAGATGCTGCTGCCCGATCAGCCCTTTATCGAAGGCAGCCGCTTGAATGAACTGCAAACGGCACTGCTGTTGGAGCTGGACAACATCGTGACCGCGGCCATGGTGACGCAAATTTCAAACTTCCTGAACCTGTTTGTCTATGGAGACGTGCCCCGCTTTTGTAAGCTTTCCGGAGCACACACGCTGGACTACTTCAGTCAGGCTACGGCCGATTTTGACCATATTTTGCACGCTCAAGCCCGTTTTCACTGTTTTCGTACCCAGATGAATCCACTGTTTATCTGTTTTTTTAAAAAGGAGTTTCTGGTCGAAATCCAGGGTTTGGTGGCCAAAAGGAAGCACCTGAACCTGATCAATCAGAATAAAGTAAGCTAAATAGTCAGACCGATAATGAACGAAAATAGGCTTGCACCGAACATCACCGGAGAAAAAGTTCACAAATTGCACGGGAAAGCCCGATTCCATCTTTTCGGTAGCGTATTGGTCATGCAACTACTGATTCAATACCTCTACTGCGTGCTGGCTTCACCGCCCGATCATGTCATTCTGACCCTTTTTGCCATTTCAACCCTGTGCAATTGTTTCTACTTATACCGAATTTTTGTCAAACACTGGCTGCAACCGCTTCGCAAACTGAACCAGGTGGCCGAAAGCATTTCAAACAGCCATTCCGCCACCGGGCAGCATGAATTGTCTCAGCTGGCTCATCATCTCAGTCAACTGGATTTGCAAATACAGGAAGTAACCCACTTTGCCGACCACATCGGAAAGGGGCAGTTTGAGGTCCAGTTGCAACACCTGTCGGTCAAGGAAGGGCTGGGGATGGCCTTGTCGAACATGCGGCAGCAACTGCAGCGGGTGGCCGAAGAGGAAGCGCAACGCAACTGGGTGGTCAATGGCATCAATCAGCTGGAAGAAATTCTGCGCCGGAATCAGCATTCAACGGTTTCCCAGCTATCGGATGCCTTTATCGGGCAGTTAGTCCATTATCTCCGTGCCAATCAGGGGGGCATTTACCTGATCAGTGACTACCTGGTACACTCCTCACCCATTGAACTGGTGGCCTGCTACGCTTACGACAAAAAGAAATACGAAGAGCGCACCATTCAGCGGGGACAGGGTTTAGTCGGACAGTGTATTCTGGAAAACGAATCCATTTACATGACGCAGGTGCCACCCAATTACGTGCGCATTACTTCCGGGCTGGGAGAGGCGACACCCCGCAATATCCTGCTGGTGCCCATCCGTACCCAGGAGCATACGTTTGGAGTCATCGAAATGGCCTCTTTTTATCCGTTACAGGCCCATCAGATTCAATTTGTGGAAAGTGTGAGCGAAAGCTTTGCTTCGGTGATTACCGGCGTGCAGAACAATGTGCGCACCCAGAGCCTGCTGGATGAGTCGCGTCAGATTGCGGCCGTCTTGAGAGAACAGGAGGAGGAAATGAAGCAAAATGCGGAAGAGCTGATTGCCACCCAGGAAGAGCTGGCTCGGAAAATGCTCGAAATTCAGCGCGAATCCATCCTGACGGCTTCCATCGTTGAAGCCATCAACAAGACCAATGCTTCCATCGAACTGGATATGGAGGGCAACATCATTGCGGTCAATGACATGTACCTGAGTCTGATGGAGTACACCCGGGAGGAGTTGCTGGGTAAGCCTGAGAAGTTTCTGGTGGCGCAGGATGAACTGGTGGGTGAGCGCTACGAACTGATGTGGAACAGCGTACAGGCCGGGGCTTTTAACTCCGGAGAATATCGACGGATCAGTAAGAGCGGCCGTGAACTGTGGCTTACCGGTACCTACAGTCCCATCTACGACATTGAAGGAAAGCCTTACAAAATCATTCAGTTTGCCCAATTCACCACCGAACAGAAAGAGAAGGAGCTGGAACTGAGCAGTAAAATTCAGGCCATCAACCAATGCATTCCCCTGCTCGAAATGAGTCCCGATTGTGTCATTATTACGGCCAATACGTTTTTTATGAATGAATTCGGGTTCAAACGGGCGGATCTCCGCAACAAGCGTCTGGATACCCTGTTTGATACCACGTTTACTTCCTCCGAAGAATTTGCCCGCATCTCTCAATCGATTCACGATGGTCAGGTACTTACCCTGCCGCTGAAGTATAAAACCAAAACGGGTGAAGATCGCTATTTCATCAGCAATTTCAGTCCTTCCCGCAATCTGTCCGGTCAGGTGCATAAAATTCTCCTGGCCCTGATCGATACCACCGAACAAAACCGGCTCAAAGAGCAGCTGAAGCAGCTACTGACCGAAGAAAAGCGGAAGAACGCCATTCTGGAATTGCAGGCCGAGACAACGGATGAATTTGTGGATAAACTGGGCGACATTGTATTGGAGATTGAAGACAATGCTGACCATGTCGCCATGGATAACCTGCTGAAAGACAAAAAAATACCGGTAATTGAGATTGACCAGAAAGGCAACATTGTCTTTGTCAATCACGGAATCGCCAAAATACTGGGTCGGGAAGAGGGGCATCTGTTGGGAACGAACGTCATGGAGGTGATGCAATTTGCCAATCCGGAGGAACACAAGCATTTCCAAACCCGCATTCAGACCCCGGCGCTCTCACAGCTGAAAGTGCGTTTCAAAATCAAGGACAATGAACTCATTACCTTCAGTATTTTCCTTACGCCCCGATTCAACTACAGTGAACAGAATGACTTTTTTACCATTCTGATGCTCATGATGAATGTAGAACCCCATTTGTAGAACCAGCTCATTTTCCATGACCAGAACCATTACGGATGAAGAACTCAATGCGATCAACCGGGCCATCCTGACCCGTTATGGTCTGGACTTTTTCCATTATGAGCCCACTTCCTTCAAACGCCGGGTATCGCGGGTGATTGATAAGTTCGGTTTGGATTCTTCTCTGGGATTATGGCAACGCATCATTCAGGACAAGGACTTTATTTATGTCTTCATTGATGAAATCACCGTCGGATTGACGGAAATGTTCCGCAACAGCGACTTCTGGATCAAATTGCGCAATGAGCTGTTACCCGAACTGAATGAAAAAACAGCGTTTTCAATCTGGCACGCGGGCTGCTCTACCGGCGAAGAAGTATATTCCATGGCCATTCTGCTTTCGGAAGCCAATCTGCTCGACAAAGCGACCATGGTGGCTACAGATCTGAACAGCCAGTCGATCAGGCTGGCACAAGAGGGGCGATTTTCTGGTCTGAACTACGATACTTATCACGCCAATTACCGGGCGGCTCTAGGAAAAGGCCAGTTGTCGGATTACTACGTGATGAAAGGAGAGGACATGTGTTTTAATCACGTCGATACCCGCCACGTGCAGTTTTATCAGCACAACCTCAGCAAAGATGGGATGAACCAGCAGTTTGACATCATCTTCTGCCGGAATGTCATGATTTACTTTGACGAAGTGTTGAAGTTGAAGGTGCTGGAGTTGTTTAACCATTCCCTGAAAGAAGGAGGCCTGCTTATAATCGGTTATTACGATGCCTTGCCAGCCGACTACCGCAAATGGTTTACCCTGCTCGACCCACGCACGCGTATTTTTAGAAAATCGCCGGTCAATCAACTGATTTTGCAGGCCTGCTAGCATTTTGGTAAACTTATTACCCGCTGATTGGGTTTCAACAAGGGAAATGGCATACTTTGCCTTTTCAAGGTGAAGGCAGTCCGTTGCTTCAACCCGTTTTGTCCTCCATTTGCCCGATCAGATTTTGGAACCCATTGTAGACACCCTGATAATCGGAGCCGGCCCCTGTGGTCTGGCTTGCGCCATTGAGGCCAGCCGTAACGGCCTCAGCCACCTCATTCTGGAAAAAGGCAGCCTTTGCGAATCGATTCGCCGCTACCCGACGCACATGAAATTTTTCTCCACGGCCGAAAACCTGGAGATCGGCGGCATTCCCTTCACCATTGCCGGCGTAAAGCCTTCGCGCGAAGAAGCGTTGCAGTACTACCGCAAGGTGGCCAACTACTATCGCCTGCATCTGCGTTTGTTCGTGCAGGTGCAGCGCGTGCGAAAAGAAGCAGAATTGTTTCTGGTAGAAACCACCCAGGGAAAGGTGTATCGTGCCCGCCACGTCATCAATTCCACCGGCTATTTTGACGTACCCCGCTGCCTGGGCATTCCCGGTGAATTCCTGCCGCACGTATCCAAGTATTATGACGAAGCTTTTCGCTATGCCTATTCAAAAGTGGTCATTGTGGGGGCGGGTAATTCGGCCGTGGAAGCCGCCCTGGATCTGTACCGGCACGACGTAGACGTAACCATTTTGCACCGCGGACATGAATTGAAGCCTACCGCCAAATACTGGCTGCTGCCCGATATCCGCAACCGAATCAAAGAAGGCAAAATCCGGACCCTGTTCCATACCGAAGTGCGATCCATCGAACCCGGCCGCATGCACGTAGAAAATACCCTCAGTGGTGAAAGGCAAACCCTGGCCGCCGATTTTGTTTTTATGCTGGTCGGTTATACGCCCGACGCCCGCCTGTTTGAAGATTCTGGTGTTCAATTTGAAGAAGGGACCCTCATTCCGGTTTACAATCCGGAAACCTTTGAAACCAATGTACCCGGATTGTATCTTTGCGGAACGGTAGTTGCTGGTATCAGAACCGAAAAAGTGTTCATTGAGAACGGCAGAGACCACGCCCGATTGATCATCCGGCACATACTGGGTTTGCCACCTCAGGAAACAGAAGCGGAAATCGACGCGAACGTGGACGTGGACGAAAATTAATGGCGACAACTAAGACCGGTCCGTTTACCAACTCCGTGTACACCCGATCAATATACCATACAGGTACGGGGCTTCGTTGTTGTCCTGGCCATTCAATCACATCGGATAGGAAACCAGCCGAATGAAAAGAATTTGTCAAGCCGGCTATAAAGAATAACTATGGACCGTTCACTTCGATCAGCAAAAAAAGTCACTACGAAACCCAGGTATTGGATTCTGCCGATGCTTGGTCTTTTTCTGCTGCTGGCGGTTACCCAAAGCAAGGAGTCATCGGATCCGCCGATAGAAACGGGCCCGTACGAATTTAGCTATCCTTCCAACTTCGGAAACCGTTTCACCATACCGGCCAACAACCCCATGACCAAACAAGGGGTACACCTGGGCCGGATGCTGTTTTACGAAAAGAAGCTCTCCGTAGACAATTCAATGAACTGCGCCACCTGTCACCAGCAGCAACTGGCCTTTACCGACGGAAAAGCCTTCAGCGTGGGCGTAGATGGCACCCAGACGAACCGTAGTTCCATGTCTATAGCCAATTTATTGTGGGTCCGGCAGTTTTTTTGGGATGGGCGGGCCAAAGGGCTGGAAGAGCAGGCCATTACTCCCCTGACCGATGCCCACGAAATGGGTCAGCCTTTGGAAGAGTCAGCCAAAAAATTACAGCAAACCTCCGTTTATCCGCCCTGGTTCAAGCTGGCTTTTGGCTCCGATACCATCACCGGCGAACGGATCACGATGGCCCTGGCCCAGTTTGAACGGACCCTGATTTCCTCCAATTCCCGTTATGACCAATACCTGGCGGGCACGTATCAGCCCACGGAGCAGGAAAAGCGCGGCCACGACCTGTTTATGACCCACCCCGTGCCGGAGCAAAACCTGCGCGGTGCCAATTGCGGCGATTGTCACGGCGGCTACAAGACCTTTATGGAGTTTTATCACAACAACGGATTGGAAGCCGAACCCAAGGACCTGGGCCGGGAAAAAATCACCAAGCGCGGCAACGACCGGGGGCGTTTTCGGGTACCTACGCTGCGCAACATTGCCCTGACCGCCCCTTATATGCACGACGGGCGTTTCAAAACCCTGGAAGAGGTGCTGGATCATTACAATGACCACATTCAGCCCAGTGCTACCCTGGCACCGCTGATCATCGAAGCGACCAACGAAGTAGGAGGGAAGTCGCTGCTGCTCACCCCGCAGGAAAAGCAGGATGTGATTGCTTTCCTCCACATGCTCACCGACTCTACCTTTATTACCGATCCCCGTTTCTCCGATCCGCATCCCCAAATAGCGAATGGTGTTAAACCGGAAGCGAAAGGAAAGACGAAAAAGAAGTAAGGCGCAATCAGTAGGTAAACCCAAGTTCAGACGATAGATGCCGATGAAGGAGCAAGCCATTAGAAACAATCACAAAATCCACCGGGGACGGCTCATTGCCTGGGGACCCCTGCTTTTTTTCGGCTGCCTTTTTTCCTTTGCCGCCGCAGCGCAATCTACCGGAACGGTCCGGTTGCGGATTGCCAACCAGTTTGGAAAAGATCCCTTGCGGCTGGAGCAACCCTACGCGACTTTACACGGCGACTCCCTGGAACTGAGCCGCTTTGTGTACTACCTAAGCAACGTACAACTGACTGCCCGCAATAAAAAGGTTTGGAAACAGCCCGAAAGTTATCACCTGCTGGAAGTGGAAGACGAAGGCCCATCGACCTTCGAAATCATTCTGAAAGACGTTCCGGAAGGCGAATACAGTGAACTATCCTTTGCCGTGGGCGTAGACAGCCTGCGTAACCACAGCGGCGATCAGGTGGGCGCTTTGGATACGGACAATGGTATGTTCTGGATGTGGGAAACGGGTTACGTATTTCTGAAGGCGGAAGGTTTTTTCCTTCGTTCGGGTGAAGCCAAAAAAGCCATGGTGTACCACATTGGCCGCGATGACTGCTACCAACGGACCAGCCTGAAAATGGGGCCCAAACCGTTGACTGTAAAGAAAGGAAACACGGCCACGATCGACGTGGTGGCCGATGCCCGACTGCTCTTTGGCGGTTTCCCGGGAGCGGCCATTCAACTGAAGGCACCCCAGGGCAATGAGTCCATCAGTGTGATGGGTGGTCCCAAAGCGGCCCAGGTGTCCCGCAATTACGCCCGCATGTTCTACCTGAAACGCTGATCCGCTTTTGCCGCTTGATCGGTAGCTACCTCCATTTACGCTCTCTTTCATGATTTTTCGCCTGAGCCTTTTACTGCTTTGTCTGGCGCTTCAAGTGCGGGCACAAAATTTTCGTTTTGAAATGGATGGTTTAGTACCCGTATGGGTAGGGAAAAAAGCTTTTCCCAATGCCTGGGCGGGCGGTTTGAATGCCGGACAGTTTTCTACCATTCACCTCAACGACGATACGATACCCGACCTGGCCGTGTTTGACCGGACCAGCAACAAGCTGCTTACTTTCGTGGCCGTTCAGGAGCAGGGGAGGTATACGTACCGGCACGACCCGGTGTACGAACGCCTTTTTCCCGAAGTACGTTTCTGGATGCTGCTGGCCGACTACGACCGGGACGGACGGAAGGATCTTTTTACCCATACCAGCCTGGGCATCCGGGTGTATCGCAACGTGACCGCTAAGGGAGGAACCCTTTCCTGGGAAATGGCCAAGGACGCCCTCTTTACGCAAAGTTTCAACCGTTTGGTCAACCTACAGGTGGTAGCCAGTGACATACCGGCCATGGTAGACGTCGACTCCGACGGCGACCTGGACGTGCTTACTTTCGACTTTGTGGGCAGCTACATCGAATACCACCAGAACCAAAGTATGGAAAAGTACGGCAAGCCCGATTCGCTGGTTTACAAACGAATTGACGCCTGCTGGGGAAATTTTGAAGAAGGGCTGGATTGTGGCGACTTCGATTTCAGCATCAACTGCCAGGCTACCGGCTGGATTGACCTTCGGCCTTCCCGAAACGACTGGCAGGCCTCCCTGACTTCCGATCACATCAATTTTCGCATTCAGCACGCCGGCTCTACCTTACTTGCCCTGGATCTGGATGGTGATGGCGATAAAGACATCCTTCTGGGAGATGTGTCGTGCGACAACCTGTTTCAGATGACCAACCAGGGAAACCGGGATAAAGCCGTTTTTCGGGATTTCAAAGCCGCGTATCCGGCCGGCAAACCCATCGAATTTGCCACTTTTCCGGCTGTTTTTTACGAAGACCTGGACTTTGATGGCGTAAAAGACCTGGTAGCAAGCCCCAATGTGTTTGTCAATGAAGGAAGCCGCGTCAATTTCGGGGAGTCGGCCTGGTTGTACCACAACGCGGGAAATGACTCCGTACCCGATTTTCAGTACGTGCAGAACGATTTCCTGCAAAACACCATGATCGACCGGGGCGAAAACGCGGCGCCGGCTTTTGCCGACTTCGATGGCGATGGCGACCTGGATCTGTTCATCGGTCAGGCTGGACTGTTGCAAGGGAATTCGCCGGTAGCCACCCTGGCTTTATACGAAAATACGGGTACCGCCAGTCAGCCGGCGTTTAGCTGGCGCACCGACGACTATCTGCAGCTATCGGCGCTGAAACTGAGCCAGGTCAAACCCTCTTTTGCCGATGTAAATGGCGACGGAAAGGTGGATCTTTACCTGGCTACTACGGTAGGCACCCAGGCGAAGCTGCAATACATCCCTAACACGGCCGCCCCGAAAAAACCTTTCCGGTTTCAGGTGTCGAAGATGCAACCCATTCCGGTGACCATTCTTCCAGGTGATGTACCCACCTTTACCGACCTGGATGGTGATGGCGATCTGGATTTGCTGCTGGGCAAGGGAACGGGTAGTCTGGAATGTTACCAGAATGTAAGCACGTCGCGAAAGCTGAATTTTTGGCTGGAAAACCAGCAATGCGGAGGTTTGGGTAGCGACAGCCCCTACCGAAACTTAGCAGTGGCAATAGCCGACCTGAACGGGGATGGCAAGCCCGATCTGGTGGCCGGAAACCGTCACGGGGAGCTACGGGTTTTTTCCGGCATTACCGATAACCTCATCGAATTTCCGCCTCCCCAAACCCAGCTTTTGGTAGATTATCCCGATTCCTACCCAGCCTCTGCCAAGCCGGGAAACCTGCTCCTGCCGGCCCTGGCCGATTTGAACGGAGATGGCTTGCCCGAAATCATACTGGGAACCCAGGCCGGTGGTTTGCTTTATCTCCGCAATTCAAGTCGCCATTAGGCTATTATTCACTGGTTAGGCCGCTACATCATCAAACACGGCCAGGAAGCAATATCAGCGTTTCATTCCCAAAAAGATGCGGTCTCTCTGGAATTGCTTATTTTTCGGTCGTCGGGCTGTTGATGGACGCATTGGCGGGTAATTGCCCGATTACACCTGCAAACTAATAAGCCATGATCAGACGAGATTTTCTCGGCCAATCCGCCGCATTGCTGGCCGGAGGGTTACTGCCCGCTTCCTCACCGACCGACAATGAAAGTTCCGTAAAAAAGATGGATGACCGGGCCTTTTGGGTACAAACGCTTACCCGGATCGGAGCGCCCGTATTGGAAGCCCTCAGTCAGGGAGAATTGAAAAAGCGCATGCCGGTGGAAGCTCAGCCGGGCCGCGAAACGGACCGGAAGGCCGTTACGCACCTGGAGGCCCTGGGCCGCCTACTGGCCGGCATGAGTCCCTGGCTGGAACTGGGCCCCGACAATACGCCCGAAGGCAAGTTGAGAGAGAAGTTTGCCGATCTGGCAAGGCAGTCGATCCGTAAAGCGGTTGACCCGGCATCGCCCGATTACATGAACTTCAGCCAAGGAGGACAACCGCTGGTAGATGCCGCTTTCCTGAGCCACGCCCTGTTGCGGGCACCCACTCAACTGACCCGGCAACTGGATTCGGAAACCAAGCGGCTCCTGGTCGCAGCGTTACTTTCTACCCGCTCCATTCAGCCGGGTTACAGCAATTGGCTCCTGTTCAGCGCTATGGTGGAAGCGGGACTGTTTGTGCTGGGAGAAAAACCGGACCGCGTTCGTGTTGACTATGCAGTGCGTCAGCACCTGGCCTGGTACAAAGGCGATGGTTGCTACGGCGACGGACCACCCTTTCATTTCGACTATTACAACAGCTTCGTGATCCATCCCATGCTGCTCGATGTGGTGCGAACCATGGACGTGCGGGAACCGGCCCCACTTTACGAAACCCTGCTGGTTCGGTCACAACGCTACGCGGAGATCCAGGAGCGGCTGATTTCACCCGAAGGCACCTTTCCGGCCGTAGGCCGTTCGCTGGCCTATCGGTTCGGTGCTTTTCAACTGTTGTCACAAATCGCCCTGATGAAGAAGTTGCCATCCACGCTGGTACCGGCCCAGGTACGAAGCGCGCTTACGGCGGTTATCCGGCGTATGATCGAAGCCCCCGGCACTTTCGATGCGCAGGGCTGGCTGACCATCGGCTTCTGTGGACATCAGTTGGGCATAGGAGAAACCTACATTTCTACCGGAAGCCTATACCTGTGTACAACGGGGCTACTGGCCTTGGGCTTACCTCCCAGTGACGAATTTTGGACGGCACCCGCCACCGACTGGACCGCCAAAAAACTTTGGTCGGGTACCAATCTTCCCGTCGATCACGCACTGCACGATTGATATACGTTTAGCTTGAATAGATCTGACCCTTCCTGAGATATTTTTTCGCGGTCTTGTGGAAACCGCCAACCGGCTGCATCTCATCAGTACAATCCTGATATCCATTACGTATCCGTTCCTGCCCGTTCAGCCATAGCCGGCATTGGCAAACGAGGAACCAGCCCGCTACTCCACCCGGAAAAGGTAGCCTGGAATGTGCGTGCCTTATTGGATTGTTCAACTTGTCTTTTTACCTCTAAACGCACTTTTTATGGAAAAAACAGTGACAATGAACGAAGTGGTGTTCGAAAATCGTAACAAAAGCTACGGTGCCTACGAACTGCGCCAACAGTACGATCGACACGTCAATACGGCCATCCTCATCTCCCTGGCGGTTTGCCTGGCCGTAATCAGTACGCCTACAATTGTCAAACTGCTCAAGGGAGTTCAACCCGTCATAGAAGTTCCCAAGAAGCCGATGACGTATATCGAATTACCGCCACCGCCTCCCATCGACAAGACGGTCATTCCTCCGCCGCAACTACCTCCGCCACCTCCCCGGCCAAGAATGCAGTTTGTGCCGCCAATGGTGACTGCGGAATTGGTCGCCGATGAGGAAGTGATGCCTGCCATGGAAGATTTACTCAACGTCGAGACGAGCACTGAGACGGTGGAAGGGGATCATTTTACGTTTGACGTGCCCGACCAACCGCTGCAGGTGGTTGAGCAGGAAACCCAGGCAGAGACCATTTATACCTTCGTGGAGCAGCCACCTACCTTTCCGGGTGGGCAGGAGGAATTGATGAAATACCTGGGCGCCCATACCAAATACCCACCGGCAGCCATCCGCAACGAGACCGAAGGCACCGTTTTCGTAGGCTTTATTGTCTCTAAAGATGGCCGGATCGACGACGTGAGCGTGGTGAAAGGCATCAGCAAGGAATGCGATGAAGAAGCCATCCGGGTTATCAAGTCCATGCCGGCCTGGCAACCGGGTAAACAGAACGGAAGGGCAGTGACGGTAAAGTTCATTCTCCCGATCCGGTATCATATACCCAAGTAGGACACGCGACAAAAGAAAACCCCATTAACACTTATGGGGTTTTCTTTTGTCAGGTTGAAAACTGACATTCAATTATGAGCATCTTCAGTATAAGAAATTTTCAGCTGGCATTGTTGACAAAGCTCTTTTTGTTCTTTGTCAATGGTTTTGATTGACCCTTTGGCATCATTCATCAGGCAGCGTACTGAATACGTACAATGCTCCAGGCCCAGGGTATGACCTATTTCGTGTAAAGCCACCTTAACGAGACGTTCCCGGATTTTCTCTCTGCTTGCGTGATCGGGGTTCAATCTGAAGGTAGATACTACACCACAACAGCCATCCAATCGAGCCAATCCCATAATGCCCCAATCGGGACTTTTATTGGTCGATACCGAGATATCCGATTGCAATAGAGCAATGAGTTTATCCTGATCGGGTGGCATTAAACTATCCAGGTACCGGAGAAGCAAATTCGCCTTATAGCGTTTCCGGGGTGCGTAGTAAGCTTTTTGAGGCAACGCTTTCGCAGGATAAATGGTCACCGAAAACCCGTAAAAGTCTTCAATCTCCTGTTTGATCAATGCAACATCCCTGGTATTGGTTTTCCCCAGACTTATTAACTCAATCTTCCCTTTGAAATGGGATTTCCGGTAATAAATGATGCCATAACCTATTGATAATAGCAGAATTAATAATGATAGCCAGAGAAATTTATGTCTCAACTGTAAATTTTCAGGGAGCCATTGCTGGGGCATGCCGGTTTGTTCAAATTGAATCAGCTAAAATGTAAATGAGTGAGGTGCTATCTGAAACTACAAGGGTGCTTTCACTTCAAAAGTGATTGTCGAGCTACCAAACTGTCCATTCGCCGTCATGCCTTGCACCACCACCGCGTAAGTGCCGGGCTGGTCGGATGTATAGAAGGTAAGCTGATGCTTACCCTGATTATCGGTTTGGATATTGGGAGCCCAGTACAGGAGATTTCGGAAGTCCGGAATGCGGCTTTCCCTTTCTTCCGCGGTTTCGTATACCGGAGAGTAAAACTCCCGGGGAACCTGCAGGCCTTCGTAGGAAAGCACGAGCGCTTTGGGATCAAGGGGAAAACCGGCCATATCGTTCTGATAGGTGGAGTAACTGACAATACCCGGAAAGGAGAGGGGACCCAGGAAATAACGGCTCTCCATGACTTCCAGTTTTTTTACCTTCAAGGGGTCGAAGGCAATGATTTTATCGGTATCAAATACCGGTACGCCGTCCATCAGGATCAACGGATCGTCTTTAAAAACCGACTTGACGTGGACCCGGTCGACCACCATAAAAACGAATTTTCGCTGGCGTTTTCTCACCCAAACCCCGGGCACGTATTCCCGCATTACCTCTTCCATAGTCGGAAAACGCGTATAGGCATCCAGAAAATATTTCTGGTGAGGTACCCCGTAAAAAGCCAGGCTGTCCGTACCCTCCTCCTGACGGAAAAGGCTTTTTGAAAAAGCATTCTGCGTTTGCATATTGATGCTCCGGCAAATGAGTTGGTTTTTCCAGTTGGCATTGAAAGAGAAAGGCGGGAGCGGATAGGCGGAAGGCTGAACGGAAAAAGGGCTGTTGATTTCCAGCCGGTAAGTGCTGTCCTGCCGGGTGTTGGTCTGTACGACAATCTCCCTGGGGCCGGAAAAGTTTTTTACCTCAAAGCGGATGCGTCCCAGGGTATCACTCTTCGATACAAAAAGCTGAATCTGCTTACCGGGCGAAGCCAGGTAGGTGCCAATAAAAGGAGCCGGTTGCCCGGTCCGGTTGTCAATTACTTTCCCCTCCACAAAATGGCCCCCGACTTCCGGTAAGTAAGCGGGTACCGTTAAGGGTTTTTGCAATACATCTTCCCACTTGAAACGCCGCCAGCCGTGGGTCAGCATCAGGTTGTCCAGCGCCTGTTTGGTTTCCGGAGTTTCGTTACGAAAATAATACTCTGGCGATTCGATTCTCCCGGAGAGTTCGGACTTGAGCCATACGTAACTTTCTATTTGCGGCTGCTCCAGGTGCTGTAGTGAGTCGATCAGGAAAACGGAAGCGGAAAGATTGGCCGAAACCGGGGTACCCTCCGACGTGGCAGTGAGCAGGTCAAGGCTCATTTTATCGCGGCTACCGTACTGGGTTTGATTCGTATGGGCTTCTACGTTCAGTTTACGGGTAGGTGGGATGAAGAACAGGCGTTCAGCAATTGGCCTGCGTGCTTCGTTGAAAAGGGTAAAGTGGGAAATTCCGGCATCCAACGCTTTTTTATTTACCAGAAAAATCGCTTTCCCCTGGCGCAGATTCTTCGATTCGTTGATGCGTACGATTTGGCGCGTATGCACCAGCAGATGTACCGTCGAATAGGCCTCATCGGATGCATCCTGATTGCTCACCCGGGCAGTTACTGCTACTTTGAGTAAATCTGCGGTGGAATCGCTTACCTGCATAGCGTACCCATTCTCCCGGACAACCGGTAACGCATAGGTGAAATTACGTTTGTTTGCATCTTGTATGACCACCCGGTATTCTGCGCCGGGAGTAGGGGTGAATAAAAAATGCCCGATTCCGAAGCGAAGGGGCGCAAATTGGACCAGGGTATCGTTATTTTGATTGATTACGGCACCTTGGAAGTCAATGCCCTTGCCATCGGGTCCGATGGCTCTGAAAGCTACCTTGTTTTCCACGTCACGAACCAGGTTTCCCCCTTCCGGAAAGAACTGTACATCGTAGGTAAGAGCGGTTTTTTCGGTAGGTTTGGCTTCGGTTCTTTCAAAGGGATTGGCCAGGGTGATTGTTTTCTCAAAATAATAATCCGGAGAAAAGTTTTTCATCCAGTTGGTGTAGGCCCTCAGCACGTAAGAGCCGGAAGGTAAACCGGAAGGCAAAGTGAGGGAGCCATCTCCCTTTCCTTCAGTCAGGGCAACTTTGCCCTGCACTACCGAATTTTGATCCTTGTCCACCAGTTCCAGGTAAGCCACCTTGCTCAGATCCATCGGACGGTGCTGGATGCCATCCAGGTAGTAGATCTTCAGCCACATGGATTCTCCCACCACGTAGAAAGACCGATCCGTGTGCACAAACAGCTTTTCGGTCAGTGCACGGACCGTGTATTGTTCAAACTTTCGCAGAATGTCTTTCCGGGTGTCTGACTGGCTGATGGCAGAAAGCGGACTGAGCAGCATACCCAGGTAAAGCAGCGAAAAGATGGGAGAAAAAGGCTTTTTCATGAATCAGGAAATAATGCACATTGAGTGGAAAGATTAAAAGCGGCTCCACCAAACTATTACCAGAAGGACGGTCTTTCAAGCACTCCGCCGCCCTGCAAACGGCAGTCGGCACAAGAAGGAGGAGCCACCAAAAAGTTGCTTGTCGGAGGAGGAAGCTGATAAAGAATGGCTTTACTGGAAGTAACGGCGTCACCATATGTGACCGTGTCAGGAGGATCGCAGGCGGGAGTTCTTCCGTTTGGAAACCATTGCGTAAAATCAAAATCTCTGAAAGAGATAAACATTCGTTTCTCCTCCAGGGAGGTAACGCTAAAATAGCCAAAGGCCAGTTCTTCCGGATCATTGACACAACGTACGTTACCGGTAATCTGCGAAGGCTGGGGATCGAAGAGGCCACCGGTATTTTCGGTTGTTTTTGCCAGATTGGTCCAATACGCAAAAGCATCCTGAGTGAGCGCGTATTGCTTTACCAAAATGCTGTATTTCACCAGCAACTTCTGTCCGTTGCCCTTTACAAAAACCAAGGGATGTTCACGTAAAATGTCCTGGCTCTGCTTGATGGTCGAATTCAGCAGGATGTTGGAGGCACCTTCCGTTTTCCAGCACGTGTAAATATCCTGCTTCCGGGTTTGAATTCGACCATCTACTACTTCCAACAGGGATTGATAAGTGGATCGGTATTCCCAGGTTTCTTCGTATTTCCAACGATAAAACCGGGTCTGATTGCTTGGATCCTGGGTATTAAGAGAGATTTGAACGCCATTTTGGGACGGATCGGCTTTCCAGACGAGACTGTCAATCTTGGGAGTCACTTTTACCTGAGTATATTCAGATAAGTACTCTTTTCCTCCCGCCGTGGTGATACGAAGCCTGAATTGTTCGCTGGGATTCAGGGTTTGTGCATCCAGGTAGTAAATCCCGTTTCCGGAATCCGTAAAAGCAAAATTACTGCCCAGATCCCCTTCTACGCTCACCTGAGCAAATAGCTCCGGTTGCGGTAAGTTATTATCACTCACCCGCTGGGTACGGCTCAGCTGAATACGGCTGGGACCGGTGCCGGCGTTCAGGTAGCCATCAATCACCAGATAGCTGGGTGCATTGGCCACTTCAGGTGGAGCAAAAGGTTCAATGCAACTGCCTAAAATCAGCAGGGACAAGAAAAGCAGAGATTGAGTAAAAGAGAGTGTGAAACGCATCAGAACCGGAAATTATAAGTGACAGTAGGGATGGGCTGCCCAAAGATGGAAAGCTGATAGCCGTTTACCTTACCGTTTTGGGTGATGAAATAAACTGAATAGGGATTTTTACGTCCCAGCACGTTATAGACCGCGATGGTCCAGGAACTGTGCGAAAACTTTTTGATCTTGTGATTCCCCTCAATGTTCATGGAGAAGTCCATGCGGTAATAGTCGGGAATCCGATAGAGGTTGCGGTCGGAGTAAAATACCCGTTGTGCTCCGTCAATCCAGTATTTGCCAATGGGGGGCGTATACGGTCTGCCGGTGCTGTAAGTGAAGTTGAGCGATACATTGAACCGGTGACTGAACTTGTAGTTACTCACCAGGGTGAAGTCGTGGGGCTTGTCGTAATTGCTGGGATAGAACTGTCCTTTATTGGGCACGTCGGAGCCGTTGCCGTCTACGGCTTTCAACAGAGAGCGGGAGTAGGTATAGCTAACCCAGCCGTTGAGCTTTCCGGTCGTCCGCTTCACCATAAACTCCACCCCGTAGGCTTTGCCCACCGTTTTGATCACGGCCGTTTCCAGACGGCTGTTCAAAATCAGGGAATCACCGGCTTTGTAATCCAGGAAGTTGTCAATGTTTTTATAGTAACCTTCCAATGAGATTTCAATGGAGTTGTTCTTGGCATTTTTATAGAGCCCAATGGCCAGCTGATCGCCCCACTGAGGCTTGATGTGCGCATCGCTTAGTTTCCAGATGTCGGTGGGAGAGATGGCCGTGGTGTTGGTCAGCAGGTGAATGTACTGACGCATCGTGTTGTAGCTCATTTTCACCGACAGGTTATCGGTGAGCAAATACCGGGCGGAAAGCCGGTATTCTGGCCCTCCGTAGGTTTTGATCAACTGCCCCGAACCGTACTGCTGGCTGCCTTCAGTGTATACCTTTTCCAGGGGAAAGCCGGGGGTATAGCTGTATACCGTTCGTGGTCCCAGGTAATTGAAAAGCGAAAAACGGATGCCGGCGGTCAAGGAAAGCCGGGGAGTAACGTCAAAGCGGTCGCCCAGGAAAATGGCGCTTTCCAATGCCTGCTCCCTTTCCATCACCTCCGGCAAAACCAGCGATTCACCGCCGCTGGGCGTAAACGAGCCGGGTTGCAACTGGTAGTAGAGCGAACTGATGCCAAAATCCAGGGTGTGTTTGTGGTTCAGAAAGTAGCTGAAGTCGGCCTTCAGTCCGGATTGTTTCAGGTCAAATTTCAGGTCGAATGCGTTGAGCGGGTTCTGATTGCCCTCAATGGCGTATCCGTATCGGCTGTGGGTGGCCGTAAACACGCCGTACATTTTATTATTGAACGTGTGCTTCCATTGCAGAGAAGCCAACTGGTTTCGATAACTGTAGGTGGTATCGCTGCTGAGTTTGAACTGATCGTAGCTTTGGTAGGCAGTCAGGTACAGCGTATTTTTTTCGTTGATTTCGTGGGTGACGTGCAGGTTGACATCGTAAAAGGAAGCGGCACTCTGATTGAAGGACGCATTGTCCAGCTGACGGAGCAGCCAGTTGGAATACGTCGATCGTCCGGCCAGGATGAAGGAGGTTTTGTCTTTGACAATGGGCCCTTCAATGGCCAGCCGGCCCGTAATCAGGCCGATGCCTCCCGAACCGACGAACTTCTTTTTGTTGCCATCCCGCCCGTGCAGATCCAGAACCGAAGCCAGCCGCCCTCCCAGCCGGGGCGGCACGTTGCTTTTGTACAGTTCCATGTCTTTGATGACGTCCGGATTGAACGCGGAAAAAAAGCCGAACATGTGGGATGGATTGTACACAGTCGCTTCATTGAAAAGGATCAGGTTCTGGTCAGTGGAGCCGCCGCGTACGTTCAGGCCGGTGCTGCTTTCCCCTACCGACTTTACACCGGGCAGGGTCAGCACCACCCGCAGCAGGTCGGCCTCACCGAAGGCGGAAGGTACTTGTTTCAGGGTTTTGATGTTCAGTTTTTCCAGCCCCATCTGCGTACCGGCCACGTTGACATCCTTGTCGGCTTTTACCAATACTTCTTTAAGTGCGATGACGCTTTCCTGCAAAGAGATATCCAGTTTGCCATCCGAATAGAGCACGATGCGTCGCTTGGTTTCGCGCATGCCTACGCTCTTGATCCGCAGTACGTGCCTGCCCCGCGGCAGCGTTAGGGTATAAAAGCCGAAGACATCCGTGGTGACGCCGATCTGGGGAGATTCGATGTAGACTGCCGCTCCGATCACCGGTTCGCCCGTCACGGCATTGCGCACGTAACCGGAAATGGTGGATTTGCCTTCCTTGATCTGAAAGGTTTTGGCTCCTATTTCGTACAGCTTGTTTTCAGCGTTGGTCAGCAGCCTTTCCTGCACTTCCTGGTCGGGGGGCGTGTATTGCGCTACTTTTTGCTCCTTCTGCGGGTCAGCCGTTCCGTTTCCCGGTTCGATCAGGCTGCCCGTAAATTGGGTAATGATGGGTTGACCCTTGGTTAGAAAAACCCGCTTTTGCGCGTCTATTGCGTATTTGAAATCTGAATCTTTCAGTACCTGTTCCAGCACCACCGACAAGGGCTGTTCTTTTACCTGCAGACTTACTTTGAGGCTGTCGAAAATCGCCTGATCGTAATAAAAACGGTAAGCCGTTTTCGACTCAACGTCCCTGATCCACTGTTTGAAGCTGATATCATGGTATTCGCCGCTGATGATCGGGTCAGGTTGGGTCTGGGCTGAGGTAACAGTTGAAAAACAGGCAAACGACAGGAATAGAAATAAAGTAAAGCTGGCTCTCATGGATGCGTAAGTTGGTCATAGTAAGCGGTCATTTTTGCAATGGCTGATTCCCGGTCTGCCCGGAAATAAATACCTTTTTCCCGCAGGAATTTATTGACTTCTTTCCGGTGGTCTTTCATCAGACGGAGTACGGAAGCCTTGTTGCTGACTTCCTGGTATTTCCCGTCTTGCAGAATGTAGTATTTCTGGATGGGATAAAAATGTACTTCAACGCCCGATTGACTCACGTTTTCCTGCCGATCCTTTACCCTTCTGGCTAAAAATTGGGTTTTTCCTTCGTAGAGCAGATCGTAGAAGCCGGTTGGTAAGCCCGAACTTTCCTGCGTAAGCCGGACAAACCGGTGGTTGAGCAGAGAAAATGAGGAGAGCTTTTCGTTCTGAAGTTTTACCTTTCCCAACCCTGCCCAATGATCGATGATCACTTCGTCTTTGAAAATATCATAAAGCAAAGGAATCGAACGGTAGAATTGACCGTCGTATTCCAGCGTACTTTCTTCCCAATCTTCTGACTCAAAAAACTGGTGTTCTTTTTCACCGCTGTCATAGACAAAGTATTCGGCTCCGTTGTACAAATACTGCGATTCAAGGGTAGCGTCACGGTATAGGTCCTGGCTATAGTTCTGGGCTTTCACCAGCTGCGGGGGCTGAGTAGTGTCAATCGATTGGCTGAAAACAGAAGGGGAAAGCAGGGTGAAAGCAAAAAGAGAAAAGAAGAAAATGCGCATTCGTTCTTGGAATTAGGGTTAATGTATGGAAAGGCAAGTGGCTAAAATTCATTTTTCAGTCAATTGAAAAAGAAAATAGCCGCTTTGTCAGTGCTGATGATTCATTCGGTTGAAATTCAGGGAATCATGGACATGAGAGGTCCTTTTTGCTTCAAAACCGGAATCGCATCGGGTAGAAGATGGCAAATGGCGATTGCACGGGTACCCAGCTCAATTCCAATACCTGGTATATTCACCTCTAAAGATGAAAATATGCTGGTTTACAAGCAATGATTATATGAAAAAAAATAGATTAATAAGGGTTTTTGTTTATGAAATACAGGTAAAAACGGTATTTGAAGAAAATGATTCTCCATTATGAAAGGAAACTTTGGTTTTGCTTAAAGCATCCATGCTGGCCGAATGGGGCCGTACTCAGGACGCTTATACTTTATTGAGGGGAGGGACTGGTTGTACTATCTGCTGAAGCAGCAGCGGCGGGGCTTTCCTTGGGTTTTACCGATTCGATCAGGTGTTTTTTAGCTCCGCGGCGGGTGGTGCGTGAGAAAATATCGATGGTGAAAAAGATCATAGTGGCAATAAAGAGGACTGCCACTATGACAAAAATCTTTTTGTTTCTAGGCATACCGGAAAACAGTAAAAAAGGCTCCTTGAAGGATTATATACTGTACTTCCACAAAAATAGAGAAAAGTGATGAATGGGGGAGGATCAGTGAGATGACCTGCACTTACTTCTCTTCGTGCCACTGGCGAAGCAGTTGTCGCTTTTTTTCAATGGCCTGCTGGTAATATTCCAGATCATCTTTCAATTGGAATCGAATGGTATGATCAAGGGAGTGCCGATAAAGCAACTGATTTACTTCCAATATTTTGCCTTCCAATTCACGGATTTCTTCCAATAACTGTCGGTTTATGGTAGGTTTGTCAGTTATGGCCTGAGTAAACTTTTCGCTGGTGTCCTTCATTTCACCCTCCTGCATGTTTGGTTCTTTTTAGTTTTTGGGAATGTAAGTCGTATACGGGAGTTACAATGCCTGAAGATACAAAATATTGTATTCATCCCTTAAAATATCACATAAATATTTACATATAGTAGCACTACCTTACTTTTCTTTGCCCCGAAATTGGTTTTGGTCAGCAAAATTACTGAGTGGCGAAAAGATAAAAAGGGTGGATGATCCCTGGGAGATATTACGCGTGATTCTTTTCAATTTTCCTTCGTTTTTTGTATTTTTGAAAGATAACAATTGAGGAATTCACAGCTGATTTTTTTTATATAAACCTGATTTTATGGCAGAAACGCAAAGGCACGAATACACGGAAGACAGCATCAAGTCGCTGGATTGGCGCGAACACATCCGCCTGAGACCTGGAATGTACATTGGCAAATTGGGCGATGGTTCGGCCCAGGATGATGGTATCTACGTGCTGGTAAAAGAAGTGATCGACAACTCCATCGACGAACACATGATGGGGTTCGGCAAACAGATCGAAGTAAAAATCACCGATCACCGGGTGGAAGTACGCGATTACGGCAGGGGCATTCCCCTGGGCAAGGTAATTGATTGCGTATCCAAAATCAATACGGGTGGCAAATACGATTCGGGTGCCTTTCAGAAGTCAGTCGGCCTGAACGGCGTGGGTACCAAAGCCGTCAACGCGCTATCATCCTACTTCAAAGTGCAGTCTTTCCGCGATGGAAAAACGAAGTCGGCTGAATTCAATCACGGGAAACTCATCAAGGACAATCCAGAGACTACCACTTCCCAACGCAACGGAACTTTGTTTGCGTTTGAGCCGGATAACACCATTTTTAAGAATTATCATTTTCGGACGGATTTCCTGGTCAATCAGATATGGAATTACGCGTATCTAAACGCCGGACTTAAGATTGTTCTGAACGGGCAGACCTACATTTCTGAAAATGGGCTGTTGGATTTATTAAAGAGCAAAACCGATGAAGAATCCATCCGGTACCCGATTATTCATCTGAAAGGAGATGACATAGAATTGGCCCTCACCCACGGTAACCAGTACGGAGAGGAGTATTATTCCTTCGTAAATGGCCAGTATACGACGCAGGGAGGAACGCACCTGGCGGCATTGCGAGAAGCGGTAGCTTATACAATACGGGATCATCAAGCTTTCAAGGATAAGAAATTCGAACTGACGGATATTCGTGCTTCCATTGTGGGAGCAATCAGTGTACGCGTTCAGGAGCCGGTTTTTGAGTCACAAACAAAAACAAAGTTGGGCTCATTAAATATGGCTCCGGATGGCCCTAGTGTACGCAGTTTTATTGGTGAATTTGTCAAGAAGGAACTGGATAATTATCTCCACGAGCATAAAGACACGAGGGACGCGCTTGAAAAGCGGATTCAGCAATCCAAAAGGGAACGGGAAGATATTGCCGGTATCAAGAAGCTGGCCAACGACCGGGCCAAGAAGGCCAGCCTGCACAATAAGAAGCTGCGGGATTGCCGGATACATTACACCGACCTCAAGACGGAAGATCGCTACAATACCACGCTTTTTATTACGGAAGGCGATTCTGCCAGTGGTTCGATCACCAAATCCCGGGATGTACAACTGCAGGCCGTATTCAGTTTGCGGGGAAAACCACTGAACTGCTACGGTTTGACCAAAAAAATCGTCTACGAAAACGAAGAGTTCAATCTGTTGCAACACGCCCTGGATATTGAAGACGGGATGGAAACCCTGCGCTACAACCGGATCGTGATTGCTACCGATGCCGACGTAGACGGGATGCACATCCGGCTGCTCCTGCTTACTTTCTTCCTTCAATTCTTCCCGGATCTGGTACGGAATGGACATTTATACATTCTGGATACGCCCTTGTTCCGCGTTCGGAACAAGAAAGAGACCATATACTGCTACACCGACGAAGAACGGCAGAAAGCCATTGCGAAGCTGGGACCCAAGCCGGAAATCACGCGTTTCAAAGGGCTGGGAGAAATTTCTCCGGAAGAATTCGGTAAGTTCATCGGGGAGAACATCCGGCTGGAACCCATCATTCTCCGGAAAGACACCTCCATTCCCAAATTGCTCACCTATTATATGGGCAAGAACACGCCCGAGCGGCAGCGGTTTATTATTGATAACCTTCGGATAGAAAAGGACCTGGAAGAAGAGCTGGCGGTAGCCGGGTAAGGATTAAATTATTTAATTTTGAATGTTGGATTGCAATGGTTTATTTCAAAACCGCAATCCAGCATTCATTTTATTTTTATAGCCCGTGACTTTAGAAGATTTACGTAAACAGATTGATTCTCTGGATACCCGGTTGCTTGAGCTGCTGAATCAGCGCATGTCAGTGGTAAAGCAGGTAGGGGACCTGAAAAAGGCCAACAATGCCTTGATTTACCGTCCCGAGCGCGAAAAAGCCATTCTGGATCGCCTGCACTCCATCAATAATGGCCTCCTGAATAAAGCTGCCATTGACGCCATCTTTCTGGAGATTTTTGCCGTCGCCCGCAATATTGAACTTCCCGAAAGGATCGCGTATCTGGGACCGGAAGGAAGCTTTACCCACCAGGCTGCCGAAAGCCGCTTCGGGGCCATGAGCGATTATATGCCCCTAAGCAGTATTCGTTCGGTGTTTGAGAGCGTTGAAACCAGCCGGGTTCGCTTTGGGGTGGTTCCCATTGAAAACAACCGGGAGGGAATTGTAAGCGAAACCATCGACCTGCTTCAGGAAACCGACATCCGCATTGTGGCCGAAGTGCTCATTCCCGTCCACTTTACCTTCGCCACGCAATGCGAACACCTGAGCGACATCCGTTACATTTACTCCAAAGACATTGCCTTTCGTCAGTGCAGTAAATTTCTCAATGAGTATTTTGAGGGCTTAGGGGCAGAACAGGTGCCGGTAGAGTCTACTTCCAAAGCGGCAAGGCTGGCCGCCAAAGAGCCCCACAGTGCCGCCATTTGTTCGCACATCGCCGCCAAGCTGTTTGATGTACCCGTGCTTTTCCCCAACATTGAGGACAGCCCCAACAACCGCACCCGTTTTTTGATCATCAGCAAGGATTTTGTCAATCAGAAAAGTGAATCCGACAAAACCACCTTTGCGGTAAAATTGGCGGATACCCCCGGTAGTTTGGCTGGTTTCCTGCAGGAATTCAATGAAAAGCAAATCAATATTACCAAAATTGAGAGCCGGCCAGCCCGCGAAGGCAATCTTTTCAAATCGTGGTTTTACCTGGATTTCGACGGTCACTATTACGATGAAAACGTTCAGATGATTGTCAAGAAGCACCAGGAGCGGATCAAGTGGCTGGGTAGTTACGTGAAACTTTGCTAATAAGGTACATCTGTAAAATTACGGTCGGCTTTTCAGGGGCTTAACGGCCCTTTCTTACCTACTTTAGAGAATTATTTTCCTGATGAGTAGGCTTTTATGAAGTACCTGGCCGCTGCGTTTAAAAAACCGGCACCCATTCTGGTGGGAGCTGTCATTCTTTTACTATTGCTCCCCATCCAGCTACCAGCTCAGGATTTTCTGGCTCGCATTTTCAAGACCGGGAGATACGCCCGTTATAAGTGCAGCACAATGGGGGCCTACAACAAAAATCGCAAATCACGGCTGAAAAAGGAAGCGCGTTACCGGAAGTCACAACCACTACCTCCGGGCACCGTGACCCAGGCCAGGCCCCGGCAGACCCGTGACTTGAAACCACCGCACAATCAGCCCCCGGTATCGCCACCAGTCACACTATCGGATAACCCGGTAGGTAAGAATACCAGTCCGCCTGCCGGGCCGCCGTCTAAGCAAAAGGGAGAAGACCCAACGCCGTCGCAGGCACCACCGACGCTGCCCTCCGAACCTCCCAACGCTTCTTCGCCTCCGCGGAAACCATTCAAGGAATTGACCGAGGAACAGAAGCGCCAGCGACTGAAGGACCAGGAACCGGAAATCGTGTTGCCACCCATCCGCTTTATTACTGCCCAGGATGAGTTTTCGGTGGTCAATATGGATTCGTTTATGCAGGCGATGGAATACGCCCAGCAGGGAAAAGTAGTGCTCATTGAGGGCCATACCGACGACGTGGGCTCCAGTGACTCTAATTTGAAGCTGTCCATGAAAAGGGCCGAAAAGATCCGGCAACTGATGTTGTCGGGAGGCGTAAGCGACGATTTTATTTCCGTCATTGGCTACGGTGAAGACCAACCTATAGTGCCCAATTCCTCCGCTGAAAATCGGGCAGTCAACCGTCGGATTGAGTTCAAAATCTTTTCAGTGCCCCAATAGATTCCGTTAGGGTAAACTGCTCTTGAAGCTCTGGTATTGCGCATCTTCAGCGGGCGTGAGTTTGCATCCTTCCTCTTGCGCCTTATTATGAATGGCTTCGATTCGGTTCCCGGGATTGGGGTGGGTGCTGAGAAACTCAGGGGGAGCGCTGCTGCCTTCCCTTTCCATCTTTTCGAAAAAACCGGCAGCTCCATCGGCTTTGTAATTGGTACCACACAGGTAAATTACCGAAAAGTCATCGGCTTCTTTCTCCGCTGCCCGGCTGTATCGCAAAGAATTGAGGCTGCGGGCTATGTCGACCAACACGCCCTGGCTGGCTTGGCCCAGGGCAATCTGTAGCAGTAACTGGATACCGTATTCGCGGGTCAGGTTGTCGGTGGTGTGTCGTTTGTCGGCGTGCGCAATTTCGTGACCCAGTACACCCGCCAGCTGATCTTCGGTGTCCAGGTATTTGATGAGGCCGGTGTACACGTAAATGTAACCTCCCGGGGTACAAAAGGCATTCTGAACGGAATCATTCACCACAATTTTGGTCTGCCAGACAAATTCATTCCGGTATTGTACCTTTCCGGAGTTCAGCACATTGTTGGTGATGCGGCGAAGATGACTGTATGCTCTTTCGTTTTGTCCATTTCTTCCCGTTTCCGGAAGCAGCGGGTATTGAGCATGACTATTGGCAATTTCTGCGCTCACCTGTTGGCCCAATTTTTTATCGTCTTCGATGCTGAAGACGTTGAAACTACCATCCTTGTCGCAGGAAGAAAGAAAAAGGGTGATTAAACCGATGTATAAGTACCTGGCTGTTTTTAAACCTACGTTCATTGTTTTTAGCTGATTAATTCTGAACCGATTTTATATCGGTCATTTACGCTAAAAGCCACCGGGAGGTTAAGCCGATGAGTGAGGAATGAACGAGTGCAAGTCTGTTTATCAGTCAGGCTGCTGCATTCATTGGTTCACAATCAGTTTTCCGGCCGTGGCATTCCGCACTTCATCCAGGCTCACGCCCGGAGCCAGTTCTACCAGCAGGAATCCGCCTTCGGGAAGTACATCAAGTACGGCCAGTTCAGTCACGATCTTTTTTACGCAGCGCAAGCCGGTGATGGGAAGTGTACACCGGGGAAGGAGTTTGGATTCCCCGCTTTTGCTTACGTGCTGCATTGCGACGATGATGTTGTCGGCAGAAGCAACCAGGTCCATCGCTCCGCCCATTCCTTTCACCATTTTGCCCGGTATCTTCCAATTGGCAATGTCACCGTTTTCAGACACTTCCATAGCGCCCAGAATGGTCAACTGTACGTGCCCGCCCCGAATCATGGCGAAACTGTCGGCTGAACTGAAAAGCGATGAACCGGGAAGCATGGTGACCGTTTGTTTGCCCGCGTTGATCAGATCGGCATCTATTTCCGCTTCGGTAGGGAAGGGGCCAATGCCCAGTAAGCCATTTTCCGATTGGAGTACTACGTTGATGCCTTCGGGAATGTAATTGGCCACCAGGGTAGGAATGCCGATGCCCAGATTGACGTACATGCCGTCTTTGACTTCCTGCGCGATTCGTCGGGCAATGCCGTGTTTGTCGAGTGCCATATTTATTGGGGACGGGTGGTACGTTGTTCGATTCTTTTTTCGTAATTCTTTCCCTGAAAGATGCGATGCACAAAGATGCCCGGCGTATGCACCGCATTGGGATCCAGTTCTCCGACCGGAACCAGTTCTTCCACCTCTGCAATCGTGATCCTACCGGCAGTGGCCATCATCGGATTGAAGTTCCGGGCCGTTCCACGGTAGATGAGGTTGCCGGCTGAGTCGCCTATCCAGGCTTTGACGATGGAGAAGTCGGCTTTCAGCCACCTTTCCATCAGGTACGCTTTACCGTCAAATTCACGGGTTTCCTTACCCTGCGCTACTTCCGTTCTCACACCTGCCGGAGTAAAAAATGCGGGAATGCCGGCTCCACCCGCCCGAATCCGTTCGGCCAGGGTACCTTGTGGGATCAATTCCACTTCCAGCTCTCCTGATAGGAGCTGGCGCTCAAATTCGGCATTCTCACCAACGTACGAGGAAATCATTTTCTTTACCTGCCGGGTCGCGAGCAACAGCCCAATGCCAAACCCATCCACGCCCGCATTGTTCGAGATACAGGTAAGTCCTTTCACTCCTTTTTTCAGAAGGGCCGCGATGCAGTTCTCCGGTATACCGCACAGGCCGAATCCTCCGAGCATCAGAGTCGCATGGTCGGGAATGTCATAGATGGCCGCATCGGCGTCAGTAACTATTTTATTGATCATATCGGAATGTGGATGAAATGTATTGCTGAATCGTTGATTTCAAACTGAGCCGTGACCCTAAGCCGAAAGGATTCGGAGGGCGGTCAGTTTGTCCAGTGCCAGTTGTTTCTTCAATGCCTCCAATCCATCAAATTTCTGCTCCGGACGAATTTTTCCGACAAACTGAATGGTCAGTTCCTGGTCATACAGATTCTGATCGAAATCCAGTATGTGTACTTCGATGGTTCGGTTCAGTCCATCTACCGTCGGACGTACACCGATGTTCATCATTCCGGGGAGGACTTGTTCAAACACCCGTACCCGTACCGCGTATACGCCGTCGGCCGGAATCAATTTGTAACCTTCCGAAATGTGCAGGTTGGCAGTAGGAAAGCCAATCGTTCTTCCCAATTGCCGCCCCTTCACTACTTGGGCTTTGAGGCTGTACGGACGACCTAGGTATTCGTTGGCAATGGGCAGATTTCCTTCCAGCAATGCATTGCGGATGCGTGTCGAACTCACCGCTACTTCCTCAATGTCCTGCCGGGGGATTTCTTCTACCTCAAATCCGTACCGGGATGCATTCGCCTGTAAATAGTCGAAGCCGCCTTCGCGGTTTCTGCCAAAGCGGTGGTCGTGCCCGATCACCAGCCGGCGGGTGCCGATCCTGTCAACCAATATCTGATTGATGAACTCTTCGGAAGTCAATTGGGAAAACTCTTTGGTAAACGGGATGATAAGCAGGTGATCTACCCGCAGCTGATCCAGCATCTCAATTTTCTCATCAATAGTAGAAAGCAGTTTCAGGTCATGGCTATCGCTGGAAACCACCATGCGCGGATGTGGCCAGAAAGTAATCACCACACTTTCTCCCCCGTACTGCTGACTGGCTTCTTTAAGTCTCGAAAGGATTTTCTGGTGCCCGATGTGAACGCCGTCGAATGTGCCACTGGTCACCACTGCAAAGGGCAATCTCTGAAAAGGAGCGATTCCGTGGTGTACTTTCATTGGGCGTGGTTCAGGTTTGGAGATGGGTTCATGGCAAACTTCCGAAAATTATCCTATTTTGAAAGGGTTTGCTTTGAATTGTGCCCAAACGGCCTTTATTCAGGCGCTTTCGTCCTGAGAATAAAATCTTCGATGGAGTGTGCTTCTGAAACGTGGAAATTGCCAATCCGGGTTCGGCGAAGAGCAGCCAGGTAAGCTCCCGCACGAAGCGCCAACCCAAAATCCCTTACCAGACTACGGATGTAAGTACCTTTTGAACAGACGATTCGGAAATCTACTTCCGGTAGTTCAATCCGGGTAAGTTCAAAAGTAGAGATGGTTACCGGCCGGGGTTGGATTTCGATGGTTTCGCCCCGGCGGGCTTTTTTGTAGAGCCGTTCTCCGTTCATACGAACGGCCGAAAAAATGGGAGGAATCTGTTGCAGATTGCCCGATAATTGACGGGCTGCTTCCTGCAAAAGCGATTCATTGACGTGAGTAATGTCGTACTCCTGGTCCACTTCCGTTTCCAGGTCGATGGAGGGCGTTGTTTTGCCGATCACCATCGTGCCGGTGTATTCCTTTTCCTGGGCCTGAAAGGAGTCAATCTGTTTGGTCATTTTGCCGGTACAAAGAATCAGCAAACCCGTGGCCAGGGGATCCAGCGTACCGGCGTGCCCGATTTTGGCGTACTTCCCAAGGTTTTTTATCTTTTTCACCACGTCGAAAGAAGTCCATCGGTAGGGTTTGTCTACCAGCAGGACTTCTCCCTTGTCAGTAATTTCCGATTCCTGCATCAACTTACTTTCAATTCAACTCCCATGGCCAGCAGCAGCAAAAGCACCAGTCCCAGCACGATCCGATAGTACCCAAAAATCTTGAAGCCATACTTGGTCAGAAAACCAATAAAGAAACGGATGGCCAGCATGGCAACTACAAACGCCACCAGGTTGCCAATGAGCAAAGTCTGGATATCCGTGGCCTGAATGGACTTATAATCCTTGAGCAGTTTGTAAGCCGAAGCCGCGAACATGGTGGGAACGGCCAGGAAAAAGGAAAACTCAGCCGCTGCTTTTCTGGTCAAGCCCTGCGTCATACCTCCAATGATCGTAGCAGCAGAACGGGAAACCCCCGGTACCATGGCAATGCACTGGAAGAAGCCGATTTTCAGGGATTTTCCGTAATCTACTTCCACGCGTTCGTCGGTATTGTTAAACCATTTGTCTACGAATATCAGTATGATACCGCCTACCAGCAGCATTATGGCTACTACCACGACATTTTCTAACAAACTGTCGATCCAGTCACCCAAAAGGAATCCGAAGAAGGCGGCCGGCAGAAAGGCCACGAACAGTTTGAAGTAAAAGTCCAGGGATTGGAAAAAACGGCGCCAGTACAGAACTACTACGGATAGAATGGCCCCGAACTGAATATTGACGTTGAAAATTTTGGTGAAATCCATTTCATTGATGCCCATGAGTGCCGAAGCAATGATCATGTGGCCGGTAGAAGAAATGGGAAGGAACTCCGTGAGGCCCTCCACAATTGCCAGAATAACTGCTTCCCAAATACTCATGAATTTTCTTTGGGTTTGTGCAGAATGGCAAAGAATTCAATGATAAAGCCAATCATTACAATGATCGGACCCACGGTAAGGCCCAAGGCTCCAAAACCAAATTCTTCTTTGTCCATCGACATGACGATGAAACCCAGGATCAACACCCCAATGCCCGTAAGCATGAGCAGGTAGTTTTTTCTGCCGAACGGCAGCTTGTTAGATGGAGACATAATTAGAGATAAGAATTGGATAATTAATCGGTAATAAGTTTAAATACGTATGAAAATTCACTCAGTATTTGAAGTTAATACAACTCATTCAGGGAGGTCTTCAGGTATTTATTCACTGAAAGGTAGGAACTGAGCAGTCCGATGAGGCTACCCAATACCATGAGTCCGGCAAATAAGAGGGCGATTTTTTCATTTTCCTGCAGCAATGCCAGGCCTTCAATCTGCCGGTTGGCAAGCTGTAACAACAGAATGAGCAAACCCGAAGCCAGGATCCCTCCTACGAAGCCCTGCATGGCCGCCCGGATCAGGAAAGGTTTCTGAATAAAGGTGGCAGTCGCTCCTACCAACTGCATACTCCGGATCAGGAATCGCTGAGAGAACAGCGCCAGTTTGATGGTGTTGTTGATGAGGATGGTGATGGTGAGAATGAGGGCAAACCCAAATATCGACAGGCCCAGAAATATCCGGGCAATGTTCCGGTTGATGTCTTCGACCATATTTTCTACGTAATCGGCCTCAAACACCCCCTTGATCCGTTCCAGGTCTTTCTTGATCAGCTTCATCTGGGTAGATTCGTAGTATTCGGGCTTGATGCGAATGGTGTACGCATCGCGAAGGGGATTTTCGCCCAACAACTGGGAAAACTCTTCTCCGGTTTCGGCAATGAAACGTTTGGCTGCCTCATCCCGGGAAACGAACTGTAGCTGCAGCGAATCGTTCTGCCGGGCGATGTACACCTTCTGGGAAAGGGTTTGGTAAAGCGTATCCATATCGCTGGCACTCAAATTTTTGTTCAAATACACCTGGATTTCCAGATTCTGGCGCACAATGGTAGAGAGCCGCCGGGCGTGAAGAATCAATAGTCCGCACAAACCAATCACGAACAAGGCGGTGGTAATACTGAAAACCACAGTGAAGTACGGGTAGCTTCCCAGCCTTTTTTTTCGCTTGTAAATGTGTTTTTTTTCTTCCTGCACGATAAAGACGATATGGGCAAAACTAGTAATTAAATTTTATAAAGGAATAAACAGGATTGGACATACTTCCTGCGTCAAAATAAAAAACCTTTCGGATGTTATAAATCCGAAAGGTGTGATCAGGTGTTCCAGGACCAGTCAGTCCTGTTTGAGTGTCTTCATTAATTGCTCCAGCAAAGCAGGGTCAGTAACCTTTACCAGGGGAGCAACTTCCAGTTGATAACTCTTGATGGGGTAAAAATTCTCTTCAAAATATATATACGTCTGATCGTTCAGTTTCAGTTTTTTATATCCTCTTGAAAAATCGCCGAACAGGTCCAGCTTGTCATTGACGTGCTTGTAATGAAATTTATAATGACTGTCGGCGTAGGTCACGTTAAGTCCGTTAGGGCTTTTGCCAGTGGCCGATTTCACTCTGCCGTTGTCCATTGGCTTATCCGCTTCCTTGCTGGTTTCGGCCGTGTCATTTACAGAGGAGTGAGAGTTACCGCCTACCTTTTCCCTTTGTAAATCTTTCTTCTCATTTTCTGGCCGAATGGCTTTGCTTCCGGTAGGCTCAGAGGTAGAAACACTTGGCTTCGCATTCGGACGAACTTCGGCACGTACGGGATAGGTCTTTTTTCCGGGCTCTGAAGGGGTGGCGGTGATTACTTCCGGTTCGGTTTCGGATGATGTCTGTCCGGCAGTGTCGATGTTCAGGTTGGCTGATTTATTCTCTGCTTCCTGGTCATTAGCAGTTGGAATCTGGGATTCGGTTTGACTGGGGGAACTAACCGGAGGCCCGGGCTCTGTATCGGTATGCTGACTGTAGTAGACGTAGGTACCTAAGCCAAGAAAAGCAGTCAGGGCCGCAAACAACCCCGCATTTCGCAGGAAGTTGGAGGAATCTGAAGAATCACTGACATCTATCCGGTTCAGGCGTTGTTTCAACTCAGCCTTCCGGTAACTTTGAAGGGAACTGATGATATCGCTTTGAAGGGTAAGTTCGTTCTGAAGGAGTGGATCCTGTGAAATGCGTTTTTCAAAGGAAGCTCTCTCAAGGGGAGAAAGTTCATTACGCAGGTACGCCTCGATCATTTCAGCGTTGTTAAATTCTTGATTCATAGGAATTAGTCTAGGAAGTCGCTTGCTTTGTACTTTGATTTGATAAATTCATCCAACTCCTTTTTACACTTATATTTTTTGGTTTTAGCCGTGTCCGCATTCGCAAAGCCCATCTTCTGAGCGATATCACTCATAGAAAGATTATCGAAGTAGTAGTATGTAAGGATTTTCTTACAAGTGTCACCAAGATTGTTAATACATTGATTGATTATTTCAATTCTCTCTTTGCGATCAATATCGTTAATTACTTCGGTGTCCTTTTCTTCGCTGGATAGACGGCTTTTTCGATCCAGTTCCTTTCTCCAGAGGTTTTGGCAAACACTGTACAAAAAGGTGCTGATCTTGGATGACAACACGAAGTCGCGATCCATTGCCTTTTGCCAAAAAATGATGAGCGCATCCTGATAGATGTCTTTCGCTTCGTCGTCGCTGCCACTGTTGTTCAGGACCAGCTTCGTCATCATTTTGTAGTTCTTCTTGTACAAATAATCTAACGCACTTTCATCCCCTCGCCTTATCCTTTCAAGAATCTCACTATCCGTCATCTTTAAAAAAAGCAAAGCTTTTTGGTTTAATACTTATCTGGTAAAATTAGTAACCACAATTGGAGAAATTATATTTCTGAGGTATGAATAACCAAATCAGACGTCAATAAGGACTCAATTCGTGGAGCAAGTGTACAATGATAGCACTAAATTACTGGATATTGTGCAATAGCATAATCGTTATTTCATAAAATAATGGGTTGTGTACTACTTTAAGGCTTTTTGCACGAAAGCGAGGCCTCAAGCACTTGAAATAAAAGGGAAACGTCTAAAATAAGTATTCTATCGAACTCAAGCAGTGCAATTGAAGATGTCTTTTTTGTAGTAGATTTCAAATTTGTACCGGCAATACTTGGTCTGGAGTCACAACAAAGACGCGACTTTCCTTCTCCGGGTGGATGAAAGCCTTACCGGTGAAGTTACCAAAAGCCGGAAGCAGGCCCTGGTTTTGACCAAAATAGTAGCAGGGTAGATTTATTTTCTGGCCTCCGCTCCCTCTCAATCGTACTGCCGGATGTACGTGTCCCGACAAATTATAATAAGAAGTTGAAAATTTCTCCAGTGGAATATGAGATAATAGAAAGGGGCCGATCGCCAGGGTTTCGGGATATACTTCTATTCGCTGGTTGCGGTAGATGAGTTCGGGTAATACATCGTGATTGCCTTTCACTAAAATACATTGCAGATTGGGGTTCTGATCCAGCCAATCCGCAAATACATTCCACTCCGAGTTGATGACACTGTGAAAAAGGTCACCTAAGATGAGCAGTTTTTCCGTATCGTAAGTTCGGAGAAGGGAATTCAGCACTTGATAGTCAGTCAGGGCAGCGGTCGCTGGAATGGCCAGGCCGGATTTGCGGAAATGGCTCACCTTGCCAAGGTGAAGATCCGCCAGCAGTAAAGCTTTTTCCTGTTGCCAGTAAATGGTTTTCTGTGGCGTCAGCACCAGTTGCTGGTCCAAAAAGAGGAATGGAAAATGACTCATTTACGCATCAGTAAAAGCGTGAGCTATGGGATAATGTATTTTGGAAAAGCAGAATGATTAGATTCGGACTTAGTCAACTGAACTCTTCTTGAATTACATTGGGTTCTGGAAAATGAAACTACTTAATAATTGGCTACCTATATATATGATACAGATGAAAAGCTTCTTTATCCCTGCTTTGGGCATTATATTCTTTCTGGTTTTCTCCGGACAGCAATGTAGAAGTAAGTCGGCCGTGGCCAAAGACCTACCTCCCGAACTGATGCAGCGTTGGTTTCATTCCTACGAAGAGGATACCCAAACGGAGAAAGCGTACCGACCCGCCGAATTTGAATTTCCCTTGTCCAGGGGCCGTACCGGGTTTGCCTTCTTTCCCGATGGGCGTTTTGAGCAATATGACATCGCACCTACCGATGGGGTAGAAAAGTCGGAGGGTACCTGGACGCCGGTTTCGAATAAGGAAATCCGAATCCAATTGAAACAGGTACGAGAAGGCAGGCCTGCTAATTACCTGATGCAAATTAAGAATGTCAGTAAAGATAAGTTGATTCTGATACCCAAGGCAGATGAATGAGCTTTTCGCCCCAGCGGTCCATTCTAATTTGATATGGGGAAGGTCACAAGTATAACAATTGTAATTCATTTATAATAAGCAGTATGTACGCTATTTACTTAAGTTTTGGTTTAATACTGTATTCTCTTCTAATTCATTTATCTTCGCACCCGAATTTTTAGACTTGAAATCAGAACCTATTTATCTGCATGAACTATTGGCTTGTTAAATCCGAACCGGTAAAGTATTCCTGGGATACTTTTGAAAAAGAAGGACGTACTTTTTGGGATGGGGTCAGAAACTTTCAGGCCCGTAACAACCTCCTTGAAATGAAAAAGGACGATCTGGTGCTATTTTATCACAGTAACGAGGGGAAGGAGATTGTGGGCATGGCAAAAGTGGTTGGGGAAGCGTACCCGGACCCGACCACCAACGAAACCCAATGGGTGGTCGTAGATCTGGTACCCGTTAAAAAACTGGATAAGGCAGTAGGCTTAACCCAAATCAAGAATGATCAGCGTTTGCAACAGATTGGTTTGTTACGCCAATCCCGTTTGTCGGTAATGCCTCTGAAGCGGGAAGAGTTCGACACCATATTGGAGTTGGGGTCAAGCGAATAATTTTTTATTATGTATATCTGTAATAATAAATCGAAGCGCAACTTTTTTTTACTTATGTAACAAATTACAGATAATTTTTCTTTTGAGGGTTTTATATTTGGTATATCTTTAATAAAACAAATTCCTTCAAGCTATGCCAAAAGGTGCCCACTTAAGAAAAGAGCAGGATGTGAAGAAGGTGAAATCAATCCTTCTCCGATTTACCCAGCATGAGTTTAATCAACTCCAGACTTATTGTAAAGGCAGGGGAATCGAACGCTCAGAAATGGTAAGAGAAGCCGTTTTTAAAGCCATCAATTTTCAACAAAAGGAAAAAGAAAGCCTGGAGACTGTAAAACAGGTTCAGGAATCGGTAGCGACACCCGCTCCCTCGCCAGAACTCGTTAAACAAACCCAGCCGGAAAAAAGCCTGCATGATTTTCTGGACGATCTTGTAAAAATATACCAGGAGATCAGCCGTAAGAATCGCTTTGACCGAAAGATAGATTGTAATATCTACCGGGCTACCATTTATGAATTCACGAACCTGCTCATGGATTATTCCCAAAAAGCACTCACGGAGGAATTTGAACGGTATTGCCTGGGTTTACTTACCGCTGATTTTTTCAACAGCCACCTGTTCCGGGGTTTTGAAATCCATATTTCTAACAACTTCGTATTCTGGAATAAACACAACCGGGGCTCAAGTAATTATGTAGGTTACTGATACGACTGAGGAGAAATTATTTTTTGGAATGAATACGCCGTTGAGTGGATTGATTCATATAATTTTTGTGCTTCATTTGAGTTATATAGCAAAATGACATCCTGAAGCCCAAAAGAATATGAAACCCGCATTTTTTTATCTCAACACGTGTATCTTCTGTTTCTGCCTTGCCCTGTGTATTCCCGATGCCCGCGGACAGAGCAAGCAACGGATTGAATTAGAAACCAACAACGGAAACTGCCAGATTGTGCCCATCAGTGAAAATGGGTTGGTATTGTTTTCGGAGACTTCCAGAGGCAAAATCAACTTTCGGAAGTACGATGCTGACCTGACTCAGACCTGGAGCATTGACTGCCAGGTAAATCACAATCTGGAGGTGGTTCAGCATACTTACGACGGGAAATTTGTCTACCTCCTGCTGGCTACCCAGAAAAGCTCCAATTACCAGGTCGTCAAAGTAAGCACGGAAGCAGGCTTTGCCGAAAAATTTGACATCTATTCGGTAAACCGGTTCGACATCACTGAATTCAAAGCCCATCAAAATGATGCGTACTTGGCTGGCAAGGTGAAAAACGACCCGGTGGTGCTCCACATCAACCTGCTTACCAAACAAACCCGGATTCTTCCACTGTCATTCAAGGGTACTGCGGAGGTGCAATCGCTGGAACTGGAGAAAAGTACCGGTTACATCAACGTGACGGTGGGTGTAAAACACGGTAAAGAATCTTCCATTATTGTCAAATCCTTTGCTGCCGAAGGGTTGACAGTCCGTAATGTGCTGCTCAGTCCCCAGCCGGACCGCAGTCTGCTAACCGGTCGGCTGGTTCCCCTTAACGACTCTGTACAACTGGTGATTGGTACCTATGGCCTGCGCAACTCCCAGTATACCCAAGGGCTTTACATTACCAAACTGGTTGAAAATACTCCCCTGACTACTAATTATTATAGCTTCACGGACTTCAAGAATTTTTTTAAGTACATGGATGTGCGTGATCAGGCCAGAATGGAAAAGAAAATCAAAAGCAGGAAGCAGAAAGGCGATGATTTGAAGTTGCAATACCGACTGCTGGTACACGACATCATCGAAAAAGACGGGCAATATCTGATGGTCGCCGAAGCCTACTATCCGCAATTCCGCGCCCGTAACTACAACGGATTCTATCCGGGCTACGGTGGCTTCAGCTCCTGGGGCTACGGCTATCCCTACGGTTTCAACCGGTTTGGTTACAGTCCCTGGGGATACCCATACCGGTATGGAAACAACGGGCAAGAGTTTGACGGATACGTATATACCCACGCGGTGGTCGCCGGTTTTGATCCGCAGGGCGATTTGCTATGGGACAACAGTTTTGAATTTGCCGATACTAAAACCTATACGCTGAAAGAAAAGGTCAAGGTAAACGTCAAATCGGACCACATTGCTTTGGTCTACAGCCACAATGGCTTTATCAAATCGAAGGTGATCCGCGGCAATGAAGTGGTAGAAGGCGTAACCAATACGCCCATTACTACGGAGCACGTTGGCGATAAGGTAAAGAAAACCTATACCGATGAGCTGGAATACTGGTATGGAAACTATTTCGCTGCCTGGGGTTATCAGAAAATTAAGAACAATTCAGATCAGCAGGTTAAAAACAACCGAAGCGTTTTCTACGTCAATAAAATTGCGTTTTGATTGAATCAGCGCGTTTATAATGCGTAGAAGAGTAGATCAAGCCCGGCAGATGTGATTCTGCCGGGCTTGCTTGTTGATGGGCATCATTCTAATAAAATGACCGGTCCCAGTCTTTCCAGATGGGTTCGTAGCCCTGGGCAACGATCATTTGTGCCACCTCTTGCGGTGACCGCTCATCGGAAATTTCAAACTGCTCCAGGGATTGGGGTTCCACCGCATAACCGCCCGGATTGGTTTTCGAGCCGGCACTGATGGCATTGATGCCCAACCGGATGGCGTGGTTCCGAAACTGAGGTGATTCGCGGGTAGAAAGCGATAGTTCCACTTCCTCATTAAACAAGCGATAAGCGCAAATGAGTTGGATAAGTTCTCTGTCCTTCATGTCTACCTTGGGCTCCAAACCGCCGGAAAATGGCCGGAGGCGGGGAAAGGAAAGGCTGTATTTGCTTTGCCAGTATTGGCGCTCCAGGTACTGAAGGTGCAGGGCCGTGAAGAACGAATCGGTGCGCCAGTCTTCCAGCCCGATCAGCACACCCAGCCCTATCTTATGAATGCCGGCCTTTCCCAGCCGGTCGGGCGTTTCGAGCCGGTATTGAAAGTTGGATTTCTTGCCTTTTGGATGGTGCTTTCGATAGTCCTCCCGGTGGTAGGTTTCCTGATAGACCAACACGGTGTGTAGCCCTTCGGCCATCAACGCACGGTATTCTTCCGTATCAAGTGGCTGTACTTCCATGGAAATGTGAGAGAAGTAGGGGCGAATCAACCTCAGCGTTTGCAGAAAGTAGGGCAGGTGCACCGTCTGATTGGCCTCACCCGTCACCAGCAATACGTGATCGTATCCCAGTTTCTTAATCGCCGTTACCTCCCGCAGGATTTCGTCCGGAGAAAGGGTTTTTCGCCTTACTTTATTGTCAAAGCTGAACCCGCAATAGGTGCAGATGTTATTGCATTCGTTGGAGAGGTACAAAGGCACATACAACTGGATGGTCTTTCCGAAGCGCTTCTGACTCAGGCGCTGGCTGATTTGCGCCATCGGCTCCAGGTAAGCGCTGGCCGCGGGAGAAATCAACGCCTTAAAATCTTCCAGTGACCTTTTGGGCGTCCGTAGGGCTTTCTCCACATCGGCAGCCGTTTTCCGGTAGATGCTTTCCTGCACCAGTTCCCAATCGTATTGTTCAAAAACGTCCTTAAAACTAGTCATCCAGAAAGGCGGTTAGGGGGCTGCTGGCCAGAGCGTGAGAAACAGGTTGGGCCAATCGGGCTTCGAATGCCATCCGCCCGGCTTCAATGGCCAGTTTGAAGGCCGTTGCCATCCGTACCGGATCGTCCGAAACTGCAATCGCCGTGTTGACCAGTACCGCATCCGCTCCGATCTCTAACGCTTTGGCGGCGTCGGAGGGGGCACCGATGCCCGCATCGACAATGACGGGTACCCGGCTTTGGTCAATGATGATTTCCAGAAAGTCGATGGTACGCAAGCCTTTGTTACTGCCAATCGGCGATCCCAGTGGCATCACCGCGGCAGCGCCGGCTTCATCCAGTCTTTTGCAAAGCACCGGGTCGGCGTGAACGTAAGGCAATACCACAAACCCGATTTTAGCCAGTTCCTCAGTGGCCTTCAGCGTCTCAATCGGGTCGGGCATGAGGTATTTGGGATCGGGGTGGATTTCCAGTTTGAGCCAGTTGGTTTCGAGGGCTTCGCGGGCCAGTTGCGCCGCAAAAACCGCTTCCCGGGCCGTTCTGACGCCCGATGTATTGGGCAGTAAGTGGAGCCCCGGATGCTTTAAATGACGCAAAATATCATCTTCCGGTTGGTGGACATCTACCCGCTTGAGCGCTACCGTTACCAATTCGGAACCCGAAGCCAGCAAGGCAGCTTCCATCGTTTGAGCGGAGGCGAACTTTCCCGTTCCCGTAAAAAGACGGGACTCAAAGGTCTTGTCAGCGATTTGTAACATAAGATTGGAGGTGATTTTCTTGAAAGGCCTGATAAATATGTTCCACCATTTTCGCTTTGTCCCTGGCTTGCGTCAGCAAACCGGATACGGCAATGCCGTGTACGCCGGTCTGAAGGATTGCGCTCACATCGTCCAGCCCGATTCCACCGATGGCAATGAGGGGAAGGTGGATATCAGCGGCCCTCATCTGATTGATCAGTGAAGTGTATCCCGGCAAACCCAGGATCGGACTCAGTTTTTCCTTGGTGGTTGTAAAACGAAACGGACCCAGACCGATGTAATCGGCCCCTTCGGCTACGCGTTGACGGATGTGGGCAAAGGTGTTGGCTGTACCGCCGATCACCATCTCTTTCCCAACCAGCTTTCTGACCTCCCGGATGGGCATATCCTGCAAGCCCACGTGTACGCCGTAGGCTTGCACCCGTTTGGCTACTCCTGGAAAGTCATTGACGATGAGCCGGCCATTGAACGCATCGCAGAGCGTTTTGGCGGCGGTGGCGTAGGAAAGCACAACGGGTTCGGGCTGGTTTTTCACCCGAAGCTGAATCCAGCGGCAACCTGCCAGCAAAGCCTGGTGAATATGGTCCAGGTGAGAGGCGTTGGCGGTTTGTTGAGATACGTATTGGAGTGGTTCTATGTGCATGCGTGGTGTCCCAATAAAGAAGCGTGACTACTTAAGAATTTTTCAATGTACTGCTTGGCCTGGTGGCAAGCCGTAGTGAGTGGATAACCCAAAGCCAGGTTCGCGGCAATGGCCGAAGAAAGCACACAACCCGATCCGTGTTTCGGGAAAACCGGCCTTCCCGATGATGTAAATTCGACCTGACTATCGGCCTGAAAGAGCACATCGGTTCCGGGAGAGGTAGGATGGTGACCGCCTTTCAGAAAAACGGCACAACGCTGAGTCAACCTACTGATGGTGTCTGAGAGGGGCTGCTGAACCGACAATTGCTCCATTTCCGGATAATTAGGTGTGATTACATCTACCCACTCCAGCGCATCCAGCCATTGATCCAGAAGCAGGTTCGAATGAAAAGCGAAGCCCGCACTGGCTTTCCAGACCGGATCGAAAACGATCTGCATGATGGGATTCAGGCTTTTCAGGTATCCACTTACTTCAGCAAACACACCCACGTCTTGAATAATGCCGATTTTGCAGGCCGCTATTGCGTGCAACTCAGCCAGTGGTGATATCTGTTCGATGATGCGTTTGGCGTCCATCCTATGGATTTTACGGAAAGAAATTTCGTTCTGGACCGTCAGGGCGGAGCAAACCCCGAAGCCGAATACCCCGTGATGTTCAAAGGTTTTGATGTCGGCCAGGATGCCGGCGCCCCCGCTGGGATCCAATCCGGCGATGGTCAGTACATAAGGTCGGTCTGTTTGCATTGTTCGCGAATGCGTTGAAAGCGGATGATCTCTTCACCCGGATGGTGCCAGATGGCTCCTAGCAAAGCGGCTCCGTCAAAGCGCATGCCATTGATCAGAGCTACGTTGCTTGCGTCGATACCACCCAAAGCGATGACCCGGCAAGGTAAACCGGTCATTGGCAGTGTAAATCCCGGATCGATTACTCCGGAATAACCCGGCTTGGAAATACTGTCGAACACCGGGCTGAAGAAAGCGTAATCAAAAAGCGGCGAAAGCTTGGGCAGTACGTCCAACTGGTGTACCGAAGTGCTTAAGGTCATTCCGCTCGCTTTTTGCTGCTGCCAGAGCGACGTTTGGGGCGCTTGTCGTACCTTTTCCGTATAATGCAGTCCGCCAACTCCAAACCAGCTGGCCAGCCCGTGGTACTGGTGCAAAACCATTCGGCGGCGATAATTCGGATGGATCTGCTCAAGTAGCGCTACCAGTTGACTTTCCGAATCATCCGGTTTTCGGAGGTGAAAACGATCCAGCCCTGCCTCAAAGAGTTCATCAATCAGATACCCTTCATTGGGGACGGTTTCAGGGCTGGAAATGACAATCAGTTGCATCTACAGATAAATTTCGCTGCCCTTTTGCGTAAACTCCCTGGCTTTTTCTTCCAGGCCAAGCACCAGGGCATTGTCTTCCTGCATGCCTTTTTCCCGGGCGTATTCCCGTACGTCCTTGGTGATTTTCATCGAACAGAAATGAGGGCCGCACATGGAGCAGAAATGAGCGATTTTAGCTCCTTCGGCCGGCAGTGTCTCATCGTGGTATTCCCGGGCCGTATCCGGATCCAGTGACAGATTGAACTGATCCGCCCAGCGGAATTCGAACCGGGCTTTGCTCAGGGCATTGTCGCGGTATTGGGCTCCGGGGTGTCCTTTGGCCAGATCGGCCGCGTGAGCAGCTATTTTGTAAGTGATGACACCGTCTTTTACGTCCTTCTTATTGGGCAAACCCAAGTGTTCCTTGGGCGTGACGTAGCACAACATCGCCGTACCGAACCAGCCAATCATTGCAGCTCCGATGGCCGAAGTAATGTGGTCGTAGCCGGGAGCAATGTCGGTAGTGAGGGGACCCAACGTGTAAAAGGGAGCTTCGCTGCACTGTTTGAGCTGTTTCTCCATGTTTTCCTTGATCATATGCATCGGCACGTGGCCCGGGCCTTCAATCATCGTTTGGATGTCGTGCTTCCAGGCAATCTGCGTCAGTTCGCCCAGGGTTTCCAGTTCGGCAAACTGGGCCGAATCGTTGGCATCCGCCAGGCTACCCGGCCTCAGTCCGTCACCCAACGAAAAGGCGACGTCATAGGATTTCATGATTTCACAGATTTCCTCAAAATGGGTGTAGAGGAAGCTCTCCCGGTGGTGGGCCAGGCACCATTTGGCCATAATGGAACCCCCGCGCGACACGAAGCCCGTGATTCGTTTGGCCGTTAATGGAATGTACCGGAGCAACACGCCGGCGTGAATGGTGAAGTAATCTACGCCCTGTTCGGCCTGCTCAATCAGGGTATCCCGGAATATCTCCCAGGTCAGCTCTTCGGCTTTCCCACCCACTTTTTCCAGGGCCTGGTAAATGGGTACGGTACCAATCGGTACGGGAGCGTTGCGTATGATCCATTCCCGGGTTTCGTGGATATTTTTGCCGGTCGATAGGTCCATAATGGTGTCGGCACCCCAGCGACAAGCCCAGACCGCTTTTTCCACTTCCTCTTCGATGCTGGACGATACTGCCGAATTACCGATGTTGGCGTTGATTTTCACCAGAAAGTTTCGTCCGATAATCATCGGTTCGCTTTCCGGGTGATTGATGTTGGAAGGAATGATGGCCCTGCCGGCGGCTACTTCCTGCCGGACAAATTCCGGGGTAATCAGGTGGCTGGGTGTATTGGCTCCGAAACTATGGCCCGGGTGCTGCTGCGTGAGCAGATCGTGTTGGCCGTTCAGTTGCTCCTTCCTTTGTTCAATCCGCTGGTTTTCCCGAATGGCAATGTATTCCATTTCCGGCGTGATGATTCCCTTCCGGGCGTAGTGCATCTGAGAGACGTTCTGGCCGGGTTTGGCCCGCAAGGGTGAGTGAAGATGTTCAAACCGGAGGGCATCCAGACTCTGATCCCGCAGTCGTTCCTGTCCGTACCGGGAACTTACTTCAGCCAACGGCTCCACGTCCCCGCGTTCCATAATCCAGGATTCGCGCAAGCGGGGGAGGCCTTTTCTGACGTCAATTTCCTGTTCCGGATCGGTGTAGGGACCGCTGGTGTCGTACACGGTAACGGGCGGGTTTTTCTCTGATTCGCCGTGTTTCCCGTACAATTGCGTGTCCCCCAGACTGATTTCGCGCATCGCAACTGAAATGGGATATAGCTTGCCGGGCACGTAAATTTTCCGGGAGGCGGGGAAAGGGGTGCGCGTAATGACCTGTTGGCCGGGTATTTTTTCGGTTTTCATTAGAAAGGGAGGGATAGAATTGAGGATTTGGTTTTTGAAAACACAGGTTAAACCATCAGGGCGACTTAGCCTCCCTGGGTAGCGTTGATGACAATTACTTTGTCACTGGGCTGTAGTGTGTGTATGCGCCAGTTTTGGCGTGGCACCAGGAGATTGTTGACAGCCACGGCTAAACCCGTCTGCCGCTGGGGCAGGAGGTTGTCGATGAGTTCCTGCACTGAGCAGTGGTCAGACACCAGGTGTGGTTCTTGATTTACGGAGATTTCCATTCCTTTTACTTAAGTATAGGGTGTACTTTAGGAATGGCCCTGGTGAAGAGAGAACAGAATAAAGGCTTGTTCTTACTTTTTCCTTCGCCGGCATGATCCGGATCAGGTTCAAAGGGTATGATCTCAGCCCCGGTAACGGGACACCCCTAAAGTCTGCCTCAAAGCAACGGAAAAAAAGTTTAAAACAAAAGAAATTGAAAAAAATGCAGTCTGGGGGGATGAGCTTCGTTGAGAAAGGGCGGTTGAATAAATTTCTAATTTCTCCGTAACCCTTTTCTGCCAGCTGCCGTAAGAGCCACCATAAGCAAAGTTATTTTGATTGCTTGAAACGCATTCAGATTTGCTTTGAATAAGGCATTACAATCAATCGGAAGGGAGTTAGACGTTCTGAAGATGACTGTAATGCTTTTTTTATGTCGATACCTCTCTTATTGCTTCACGATTACCCGCTGTGCCGATCCATCCTGCGTATTTACTTGCATCCAGTATACGCCGTTGGGCTGGTTTTCCAGGCTGACCAGATACCGGAAGTTAGCCACACTTTTTTCCAGGTTCATGGTCTTTACAATTTCGCCTTTCTGGTTGCTGATCACTACTTCCGCGTGACGCACATTTTTATTGCTGAATTCCAGATTGAATAAACCCGCGCTTGGATTCGGGTATACCTGCGGGTTGCTTTCGGAAAAAACGTACGGATATTTCCGGTTTCTGATATTGGCAACTCCCCAGATGGTAGGCACTGGAACTGATGCTGTCACTTGGAGGGAATCCTTTTCCGTTTGCGTGGGCTCAAACAAATCGTTTGTCGGCCAGACCTGTACTTCCTTGACTCCATTCCAAATCAACCGATCCAGCTCCTGGAAGTAGTTGTCTTGCTCGGAGCGGTGGTTAAATAGTACGGACCATGTATATCCATCGTGGGTTCTGGCCAGTACGGCGGAGGTGCCGGGTAAAGAGCCCGTGTGCCACCAGTTGTTGCGCGAATTGACGCACCAGCCCAGCGCGTAGCCCGCAGCTGCACCGTTCCTGAGATGGATCATCTCCGAAAGGCTGGCAGGGGAGAGGGCATCTGGTCGCGTGTCGAATCCATCAAAAGCGGTCATCAGACGAAGCAAATCCGAAGCGGAGGCGATCCAGCCACCGTGAGCATCCATGGCCTCCAGATGGAAGCCACCGTAGGGAGCAGGTACTTTGGTATCATTTCCGTATACCGACGGAACGCCCGACTTCTTATCGTAATAGCTCACCTCATCCTTTGCCTGGTCGCCCAGTAAGTTTTTCCCCAATTGTATGCGTTGGATGCCCAAAGGTGTAAGAATTGCGCTTTTTACATACGCTTCGTAAGAAAGACCCGTAATTTTCTCAATTACTCTTCCCAGAATGGAATATCCCAGATTGGAGTAAGCAAATCGGCTTCCTGGCTGGAAATCCAGCGGGCGGGTGAGCATGTAGCGGATGATGGTTTTTGCGTCGGCAGGAGGAGCAATGCCCATGGTTTCGGCTATGTGCATCTGGTCGCACATGGGGTCGCCGCTGAGGTCACGGTCCCAGCCCGCGGTATGTTGTAAGAGCTGACGCACCGTGATTTCCTTGATCCGGGCGTCGGTAATCAGTGAAAAAGATGAATCGGAAAGTATGCCCTTCTCACCAAAAACGAGGGAATCCAGTCCCAGCTTTCCGGCTTCTGCCAGTTGCATAATGGCCATGGCCGTGAGGGGTTTGGACAAACTGGCAATTCTGAATTGATGGTCTGGAAATACGGGTACCTGCGTTTCCTGATGGGCAAAACCAAAGCCCCGGGCGTATACCAGGCGGCCGTCTTTGGTAATGGCCACCGATCCGCCCGGAATGTCCCACTTTTTCATGAAATTCGTAACTGCCTGATCGACCGACTGTAATTCTGGTATGTACAGCCCAGTCTGGGCAAACAATCTGGTAGAAATGAAAATAAAAAAGGCCAATGAAACAACAAGCCGGTAACGATTACCCATAGGCACCACCCAATTCATATTAACTTTCGTGGAAATCTGTGTAGCCAATTCAGCCTCCGAATGGAAAAGAGATCTGGCCGGAAGAATCCGGTTGAACCCGCTCTTTCGCATTTTTTTCCAGTCTGGTTAGGAGTGAAATCCTGAGACTTGATTCAGATAGGCTGAAGGATTGGCAGATGAAAGTTAATCAATATAAAGGCCGATTGAGCGCAGGCTTTGGGAGGTAAGGTATTTGGGATGTAAGATGAGTTATCAAGCCTGGATTAAAGTAAGAGTCAAGGATAATTTTAATTAATTCATGACATCATACAATAAAATGGGTTTGCGTTAAAATTAAATTAATTGGTTTGCTATATACAAATGGGTAACCACCTGGGAGACGGGTAGGGGCTATTTTCTTATCAGATCCAGCACTTCCCTGATCACGTCCGTGACCAGTTGCGGGTCTTCATTCTGAATGTCGTGACCACTGTTTTCAGCCAGGATGTGTTTTCCCTTTGAAAAACGGCCAGACCAGCCTTCCTGAGTTTTAATCCAGACTTTCAGCGCTTCCGCCGATACCTCCGGGTGTTTATTGGCGGAAATAGAGATGACAGGTACGTCGGGTAGGGGCCAGGCTTGCCTTGCTAATACCAGATCCCCTTCAAACGACTGCAGTTCGTCCCGGATGGCAGCGGGTAAGCTTTCGTCTTGGAGTCCATAGGTGAGCAGTGATTGAAACTTTTTCCAGTCGGCAGGCAGGTGCGTTTTTAAGTAATCGAAAAAATCTTCGTGAGAGGCATCAACGAACACCATACCAGCAACCTCATCCGGATACATACTGGCAAAAACCCGGATATAAAGTCCGCCTGCTGATTGTCCGACCAGCAGATAAGGCGGAGGGATTTTGGTGTTCTGCAGTGCCGAATGCAGATCCATGGCCCTTTCCCGGGCGGTACGGGGCTTAGGTCCTTGTTCCGATTGATCCAAACCGGCACGATCATAAGCGACTGTACGCGTAAATTTGGATACTTTCAACTGTACCTGATGCCAATCCTTTTTTACTCCTCCCAAACCCGACTCAAATACGACTACCGGCGTACCCTTGCCTTCAATCTGCATACTCAGTTTATAGCCAATGGCTTCCACCATCCGCGCGGGTACTTCCTGTGCCGAAAGGGAGTTCATGCTCAGTAAATTAGCCAGTAAAAAGCAGTAAGCGATCAGATGAATTCGCATAGCTGGAATGGTTTGTCTCTCCGCTCTCTTTCCGGCACGGTTCCCTGAAGAACCCCGTTCGTGAAGTGATAACCAGACAATCAGGAAAACGATACGGGAACAAGGCAAAGAACACCCAAATCGTGCCAATTTATGAACGAAGCCCTTGCTACGTTCGCACCTCTGCCCGACAATGCTTGAGCACTCAGGATCAGCTTTTCAGTAAACGAAGACTGGAGAGGAAACGTTTTCCGGTGGGCCACTCAGTCCGAAACGGAGGCGGGCACTGGCCGATGCCAATGCCCGGTTCACGCTCTCATTGGGAAGAAATCAGTCAGATTCATTGGGGCCGACTCGGGGCACAGCACCGATTCGTTGTGAAACAAGTACTAACAACCGTCGGTAGCCCAGTATAAGCAAGCTGACCCAGGACAACCAAGTATTCCATCTTTTTCTGCTTACCTGCTTAGTTCAAGGGCAACTCCAGCCGGTACAACCGGCCCGGCTTTACTTCCAGGCGATAATTGTTTGGACGGAAAATGAGCCAGGGATTGTAGAATTTCAGGGTACGGTAGCTGGTGCCGTTTTCACGCGCAAAATCCACCAGGTTTTCCACGGTTTGACTGATCTCCACCGTTCGGGTTTTCAGTGGCTGATAAAAGTCTGTCTCCGCCAGTTCAAAACCATACTGGCGGGGATTTTCCATGATCAGCTTCATAGCCAGGATTCTGAATACGTACCGGTAAGGCTCGGGACTTAAGTACAAATCATAGTAGGAATTGGTCTGCTGCATCGTCCGCACTTCCTGCATGGCTGCCAGCCCGGCATTATAGGCCGCGGCTGCCATGGTCCAGTTCCCCAGTCGCTGTTGGTTTTTGCGGATCAATTGACAAAAGGAAACCGTGGAAAGCAGTACATCCCGCCTTTGGTCCACCTGCCGAAGCCGAATGTTCTTGGTAGTATCCACTTCCAGTCCTTCCTGGATGGCGGTGAGCGGGCGAAATTGCCAGAAACCTTCGGCTTTTCCGGAATTGGCGTAGGGATCCAGGTCACTTTCAATGGCCGCCAGGTAGAAAAAATCTTCCGGAACCCCTTTTTCGCGCAGCAGACTCTGCACCCGGGCCCTCCAACGGGTAGATCGTTTGAGCGTAAGCACGGTCGTAGAGTGCCGGTAACTCAGGGTGATCAATTCCTTTTCGAGCCGTTCCCGAATTTCGGGATCTTGCAGGGGAACTGCTTCACCGGCAAAAGTGAGACTAAAAGGCAGGGAAAAGGAAACTACTTTGGAAAGGATCTGACCCGTCTGAGCCCGGACGGGTACCAGGGGACTCATCAGGCAACCAATAAGTACAGTCAGGCGGCAAACACGAACGAACATAGCTAATTAATACAGGATGGCGCAATAAAGCGGTAAAACTACGAATTACCCGGTTGGATTCAGTATACGTCTAATTGCGTGCCTGAATATTTGAAATAGCGTGTACGGAGGCCCGACTGTAAAAAAAATCTCCTACCATTGCACCTTTTCGTCTGGTCGCGGGTCTTACCTGTGTGTATGGCAGATAAATGTCATCTATTTAATCTACTCCTTATTCCTTAAAAATGAAACAAAATACCCCTTTGACTCATCTATGGTGTTGGGCACTGAGTCTGAGCATGCTGCTTTCCGGTTGTCTGAAAAATGAAGAAACCAGCGCTGAGAAGCGAATAAAAGCCGATGATGAGGCCATTCGTCAATACCTGAGTTCCCACAGTGAGGATGCCGTCCCTCAGTATTATGGCAATTATACCTTCTATTCCCTTCCGCTCCAGACCAACCCGGGCGGGAAAGCTACCAATCCCGGCGACATCATCACGATCTATTACAAGGTTTCTACATTGAATGGGAACGTGTTTGATAGCCTTACGGCCAGCAGCGGGGAACCATTGAAACTCGAACTGCTTTCTTCCAAATCGGCCTTATTGCCGGTAGGACTTGACGCCGGACTAAGCCTGATGAAAAAAGGAGAAAAGTACCGGTTCTACATTCCTTCCACGCTGGCATTGGGCGATTATCAGTTCTCAGCCGCCTTACCCTCCTACAGCAACCTGATCATAGAAGCCGAAGTGGTCGACATCCTGACTTTGGCTCAGCAAAAAGCCATTGAAGAACAACCCATCCAGCATTTTATTACGCAAAGCAATTTAGCGAACGTAGACAGCCTGGGCAATGGCTTATACCTCGCCCGTAGTCAGGAGGGGGAAGGGAGTCTACCTGCCAATGGGAAAACGGTCACCCTCAAATACGTGGGCAAATTTTTGGATGGCTCTGTCTTTGATCAGAGCGGCAGTTCCAACTTTAAAATTACGCTGGGCTACGATAATGTGATTCCCGGATTCAGCCAGGGAATAATGAAAATGAAGAAAGGGGAAAAAGGTAAACTCATTATCCCCTCTCATTTGGCTTACGGTGCCAGCCGGCAGGTAGTACCCCAGCGCATCCGGCAGGATATGATCGAAAAAAACTTTTTGAGCAAAATCCCTCCTTTTTCGCCCCTCACGTTCGATATCGAAATCGTGGATATCAATTGATCAACTTGCTGAGAGGGCAGAAAGTGCCAGGGCCTGGCCGATGGAAATCACTCCATCAGCCAGGCCCTGATTGTTTAGGTGGTAGGCGATTAGTAGACGTCTACCATCACCAACTGACCGATTTTGGGTGTCTCGCCTTTATTGATTTTAAAGTCGTATTTTAGACAATTGTCAAATCGGTCTTTGGTAATTTCCACAATATTTCCACCGTTGATCCATTCCCGGATGGTTATTTTAAAGCCGGAAGAGATTCCGGAAAGATTTTGCAGGCAATCCCAGCAGTCGGTACCTTCGTATACGTTTTTTCCTATAATTTCCATTGTGATCAAGTATCTAAAAGCCTTATACTTTTTTGAGGCGCTCTGAGTTGCGGGTAATTACTCCGAAGCCGCTTTATCTTGTCCTGCTGACTGCGTTTTGCTGGTTGGGTTATTGTTGGTGAGAAAAATAGCGATCATGACTGTTTGTGGTGTCACCGCCGTACCTGAAGCCATCGGATCAGCTAAACCAAAACTTTCTTTTGCTTGTCCCATTCTTCGGCATTGGCAATGCCCAGCTTTTGGGCCTCAAAGACCGGATCAACCCCCGATTTTCTTTGGGCTTGGTAATCCTTGAGCGCCGTGAGGGCGGGCTTTCTGAGCAAAATGATGGCAATTACGTTCAGCCAGGCCATCAAACCCACCCCAATGTCGCCCAGGGTCCAGGCCGATTCGGCAGTTTTGACGGAGCCGTAGAAGGTAGCCGCCAGAATGAGTCCCCGTAGCAACCAGAGGAGCCACCGGTTTTTCCCTTTTTTATTCAGGTACGTCAGGTTCGTTTCGGCGATGTAGTAATAAGCCATGATCGTCGTGAAGGCAAAGAAAAAGAGGGCAACGGCTACGAAACTGCCGCCCAATGCCGGAAAGTGGGTGTTGACCGCCTGCTGGGTGTACTGAGACCCGATGGGAATGCCCGGGATGTTTTCTTCCAGGAAGCCTCCCTGGGGATTGACTACGTTGTATTGACCGGTAAACAGGATCATAAAGGCGGTGGCCGTACAAACGAAGAGGGTGTCTACGTAAACGGAGAAGGCCTGCACCAGCCCTTGTTTGACCGGGTGGCTGATTTCGGCGGCGGCAGCGGCGTGGGGTGCCGTTCCCTGGCCGGCCTCATTGGAGTAAATGCCTCTTTTCACGCCCCAGGATACGGCCATCCCAAACACTCCTGCGAATGCCGGTTCCAGGTTGAACGCCGACCGGATAATGAGGTTCAATACCGAAGGAATTTCGGTGATATTCATGAGGATAATAATGACGGCCATCAGAATGTAGGCACCGGCCATGAAAGGCACGGCGATCTCCGCTACTTTTCCAATCCTTTTTACGCCTCCGATAATAATGAGCCCCAGCAGGGCGGTGACAATGCCACCGGTAATGGCAGTGGGCACGTCAAAAGCATTCTGGATGCCGATGGCGATGTTGTTGCTCTGTACGCCTGGTAGCAGCGCTGCCGTGCTCAGGATGGTGGCTACGGCAAAAACGATGGCGTACCATTTTATTCCCAGCCCTTTTTCGATGTAATACGCCGGACCGCCCCGGTATTGTCCGTCTTGCACCTGCTTATAAATCTGCCCCAGCGTGGCTTCCACAAAGGCGGAGGCGCTGCCCAGAAAGGCAATCATCCACATCCAGAATACGGCACCCGGCCCACCCATGGCAATGGCCGTGGCTACGCCGGCAATGTTACCCGTTCCTACTCTGCCCGCAATGGCGATGGAAAAGGCCTGAAAGGAACTTACGCCTTTGTCGGAGGACTGGCCCTTGAAAAGCAGACGGATCATTTCCCGGAAGTACCGGACCTGCAGAAAACGGGTGACAATGGAGAAGTAGATACCGGCACCCAGGCAAAGGATAATGAGCGCCTGGCTCCAGACTAAGTCATTGATTGCATTGATGATCTGATCCATCTTTTGTTGGCAGAAATAAAGTGTGAATCTGCCAATGGAGGCACTTTGGCAGCGGATATCCCTTCAAAATCTGAGCAAATTAAGCGTTTTTAATGAGAAAATGCGGTAGTAGGGTCCGAATTCATACGGCTTTTGTAAGAAACTCTTCCTATTAAGGGGCAAGTTTTAGAGCGCAAAAAAGCCCCATTATGTAAGCTTCCCTGGTAATAGGTTCAGTGAAAAGTAGGGAATATCAAAACGGGCGGATATCAGGAACAGCTAAAGTTTAGTATGCTTTTTTGATATTCTTTAGAAATTTTATAATTTAAGTGATGGTCTGAGACAGAGAATAAACGTTGAAAAGAGCAATCCTATGCCTGAGCCTGAAGCAAAATCGACGATTCATTGGCTTATATGGGGAGTCGTGACTGTTCTGGTTGCCCTTATCACGAATTATTTTTCTCACAAAGAAACCCCTTCTGCCAAAGTGCCGGATATTAACATACATAACCGAATTGAAGACAACCGAACTGAGGACAACGGAGCAAAAAACAAAAAAGCGGATAATCTTGTAAATGAGGACCGTAGGACCGAAGATGAGAAGATTGCTCAAAAATTAATCGGTAAATGGAAAGGTTCATCCATTATCAATGGAATGTTATACGTCGGTATTGTGACTTACCGGGCAAATGGCAGGTTCAGTGGAGTGATTAATAAAAGTGTATACTATAGCGGAACCTGGGAAGTGAACAAAGAAGTACTTATTTTAAATATATCTGAATCCAATGAACCAGTGTTTTTTCCGGTAGGGAAAACATTGACGGGTAAAATTATAGAGATTACTGAGGATGATTGTACTTACAAAGATGATTATGGAATGATAAAAAAAGCACAAAAGCTGTAATCTGAAAGGGAGGGTAAAATGTACTTCATCAGATAATCAGCCCTTCGTTGTAATGAAGGTTTTTATAGAAACAGTAGCGCATATAATTGTATAACCGTTATCCACTGAAAGCTGGAATGTTGTCATTTTGAAAGAACAAGCTCCCAACAAATCAATAAAAAAGCCCCTAGAAACGAATCTAGGGGCTTTTTAGTAGCGAGGACGGGAGTTGAACCCGTGGCCTCAGGGTTATGAATCCTGTGCTCTAACCAACTGAGCTACCTCGCCAGGATGACCCAGGTTTGGAAGGAGCGGTGCTGCCTTCTCAAACCGGCGCACAAAAGTAGGAATTTAGGTGAGAATAAAAAAAAGGCTTTTCAAAAAAATAAGGAAGTTTTTGTTTTAATCTTAAAATTGATACCTTCCAAAAAAATACCCATACAGGTATGACCAAATACAGGTACAGTGCTGAATTTGAGATGAGAGCGTCCCCCAAAATGCTATTCCCTTACCTGAATAGCCCCGGCGGACTATCCGAATGGTTTGCCGACGACGTCAACATCGACGACCGGAAAAATTTTCACTTCATCTGGGACGGCGTCCATCATACTGCCCGGCTATCTGCCCAACGAACCAATAAATACGTCAAATTCGACTTCCTTTCCGACAACGGCGATGATGACACGCCGTACATTGAGTTCAAAGTGGACCAGAACGAAATGACCCAATCTACCTTTCTCAAGGTAGTTGATTACTCCGATATGAACGATGCCCAGGACCTGGAAGAGTTATGGGAGAACCTGGTTGTGAAACTGCGCGAAATTGTGGGAGGCTGATCTCCCTCCAATACCTGCCCTGATTGTATTTTTGGCCGTATATTTGTGATCGCCTCCTCGCTCACCCAATCCGTACTCCCTGAACGGATTCATTTACTTGTTTGCTCCGGTAAACGTTGGGGTGGAGGCGAACGCTGATATGAAAAAACTTGATAAACTCATCCTGCAGGCTTTCCTGGGGCCATTCATTCTTACCTTCTGCGTGGTCGTGTTCATCCTGCTCACGCAGATCATCGTCAAATACTTCGACGAATTCGTGGGAAAGGGGCTGGGATTCGGCGTTTTTGCCGAACTGATTTTTTACTTCAGCCTCAATGTCACCCCGGTGGCGTTGCCCCTGGCCATTCTGCTTTCTTCGCTGATCGCCTTCGGCAACCTGGGCGAACACTACGAACTGACCGCCATCAAAAGCGCCGGTATTTCGCTGGTGCGCGTGCTGATGCCCATATTCCTCTTTACGGTAGTTATTACAATTGGGGCCTTTTTCTTTAACAATCTCATCGTACCCAAAGCCAACCTGAGGGCCTACAGCCTGCTGTACGACATCCGTACCAAGAAGGCCACGCTCAATATTAAAGAGGGCATCTTTTACAACGGCCTGCCTGGGTACAGCATCAAAGCCAACAAGAAGTTTGAAGACGGAGAAACGCTGAAGGAACTGATTATCTACGATCACCACGAAAACAACGGCAACACCAAAGTCATTCTGGCCGATTCCGGCCGCATGAAAACCATTCTCAACGATCAGTATCTGGTGCTGGAATTGTTCAAAGGCAATCACTACGAACAAATATATTCCAATAACCGGTACCGGAGCGATGAATTCGTCCGCAACTCCTTTTATCACAACAAAATGGTTTTCGATATGTCCTCCTTCAATCTGAGGCGAACGGACAAGGAATTGTTTAAGGATAACCGCATGATGATGAACATCGGGCAGCTGAACCAGGTGACGGATTCGATCCGGAATGAGTATTTCCGATCGGGCAAACATCTCATCCCCAGCCTGAGCCAGTATTATTATTACCACTTCAAACCGGTCCCATCTTCCGTAGACACCATTGGGGGGGAATGGCTGGATTCGCTGGCCAATCTGAGCTACGAACCCCGCCTGAAGGCGGAGGTGTTGGGAAGAGCTACTTCGCAGGTGCGCAATATCCGGAGCTTTACCGAAAGCACGGCCAAACGCCGGGAAACCCTGTGGAAAGAGCAAAACATTTTCACCGTGGAGAAATTCCGGAAGTTTACTCAATCCATGGCCTGTCTGATTATGTTCCTGATCGGGGCACCGTTGGGTGCCATTATAAAAAAAGGCGGACTGGGGGTTCCCGTGCTCATTTCCATTGTCTTCTTCATCATCTTCTATGTCTTGTCCATTCTGGGTGAGAAATGGTCAAGAGAAGGGGTAGTAGTGATTGGTTATGGCATGTGGGCCTCCAACCTGATGCTATTTTTAGTTGGATTGTTGTTTTTGAGACAAGCCCGCAATGATTCCCGTATTTTTGAAGCCGATGTGTACATTGCTGCATTCAGTCGTTTCATCAGTAAAATGTTTAAATCGAAGCAAAACAAAAGAGCAGAAGTGAATGTCGGATAAAATAGGCGGGAATAGGAGAAAACACAGACGAAACATATTTTATTTTGGGCTTTGCTTTTTTGTTTGGAATGTTCCCCTTACTTTTGCGTTTTAGTATAAAGATTTAAAAAACTGTCACGTTATAAGATTTTTCTAAGATGTACTTGACCCAAGAGAAGAAGCAGGAATTGTTCGAAAACCACGGCATCCAAAAGCAGAAAAGCGATACCGGCTCACCCGAGTCGCAGGTTGCTTTGTTTACCCATCGGATCAATCACCTGACTGAGCACCTGAAACAACACAAAAAAGATTTCGCTACTCAACAAGGTCTGTTGAAGCTGGTAGGTAAGAGAAGAAGATTGCTGGATTACCTCAGCAAAAACGACATTACCAGATATCGTTCCATTATTGCCGAACTGAATTTAAGAAAGTAATTCAGTTGAACAGAGAACTCTCTGACGTCTAGCCGACCAGAGAGTTCTCTGTTTTCATTCCTTTCCTGACGCATTTCAAGGGCGTCTTTCCTTCCGCTTACCAAATTTTTGATGCTGAATTGATCAAAGCTGCGCCGCTCGGGCATACCTGAACTAATCCCTGAGCGAACATTCCATTCAGTAGAGCTGTCATTATCAAATCACACCATATGTCATTCAACATTGTAACTAAGACCATAGATCTAGCCGATGGTAGAAAAATCACCATTGAGACTGGTAAACTGGCCAAGCAGGCCGACGGTGCCGTAGTCGTCAGAATGGGCGATACCATGCTACTCGCTACCGTGGTTTCCAACAAGGAGGCCAAAGAGGGCGTGGACTTCATGCCGCTTTCCGTCGATTACCAGGAGAAATTTGCGGCTGCCGGAAAAATTCCGGGTGGCTTCCTCAAAAGGGAAGGCCGGCTTTCGGATTACGAAATTCTGATCAGCCGCCTGGTTGACCGCGCACTCCGTCCGCTGTTTCCCGACGATTACCACGCCGATACCCAAATCAATATTTCACTCATCTCTGCCGATGCCGAAGTCCTTCCCGATGCATTGGCCGCCCTGGCCGCTTCGGCAGCTTTGGCCGTATCCGACATTCCCTTCAACGGACCCATTTCCGAAGTGCGCGTTGCCAAGATTGACGGGGAATTTCTGATCAATCCGCCCGCCTCTTCCCTGAGCCGGGCCGACCTGGATCTGATCGTGGGCGCTTCTTACGATAACATCCTGATGGTGGAAGGTGAAATGAACGAGGTCTCTGAAGCGGACGTACTGGCGGCCCTGAAAGTAGCCCACGAAGCCATTAAATTACATTGTACCGTTCAAAAGGAACTGGAAGCGGCCGTTGGAAAAACGGAAAAAAGGGTATATTCACACGAGACCAACGATCCGGAGTTGAAAGCCCGCCTGCACCAGTTGCTGTACGAGAAGACCTACGAACTGGCCCGGCAAGGCAATCCCAACAAAAGCCAGCGGAGCGAAGGTTTCAAGGGCATTCTGAAGGAGTACCTGGAATCGCTTCCCGAAGAAGAATTACTGACGCTCAACGCCGGTCTGGTGAAAAAATATTACCACGACATCCAGAAGGAAGCTTCCCGGAATATCGTGTTGAACGAGAAAAAACGCCTGGATGGTCGCCGGTTAGACGAAGTAAGGACCATTTACAGCGAGGTCAATTATCTGCCCATGGCCCACGGTTCCGCGGTGTTTACCCGGGGCGAGACCCAGTCACTCACTACGGTGACGCTGGGTACCAAGCTGGATGAGCAAATGATTGATTCAGCCATGCTGACCGGATACAACAAGTTCATCCTGCACTATAACTTTCCGGGATTTTCTACCGGCGAAGTAAAGCCCAATCGCGGGCCGGGCAGGAGGGAAGTAGGGCACGGTAACCTGGCTTTGCGGGCACTGAAAAAAGTGTTGCCTCCGGTAGAAGACAATCCCTATACCATCCGGGTGGTATCGGATATTCTGGAGTCCAACGGTTCTTCGTCGATGGCTACGGTTTGTGCCGGCACACTGGCATTGATGGATGCCGGGGTGAAGATCAAAGCACCCGTTTCCGGTATTGCCATGGGACTGATTTCTGACCCTAATACAGGTAAATTTGCGGTTCTTTCCGACATTCTGGGCGATGAAGATCACCTGGGCGATATGGACTTCAAGATTACGGGTACGGCTCAGGGAATTACGGCCTGCCAGATGGATATGAAGGTAGAAGGCTTGTCTTATGAAGTGCTTTCTCAGGCGCTGGAACAAGCCCGTCAGGGAAGGTTACATATCCTTTCGGAGATGAATAAAACAATGTCCGCTCCGAATCCGGACCTGAAACCAAGCGCTCCCCGTGCCTTTACCCTGAAGATCGACCGCGATATGATCGGTGCCGTGATCGGGCCAGGTGGTAAAGTGGTTCAGGACATCCAGAAGGAGTCTGGCGCTACGGTGATCATCGAAGAACGCGACAACGCGGGCTTTGTAAGTATCTTCTCTGCCAACAAAGATGCCATGGACAAGGCCCTGAACCGGGTAAGAGCCATCGTGCAGGTGCCCACCATCGGTGATATTTACGAGGGCAAGGTGAAGTCCATTATGCCATTTGGTGCCTTCGTTGAGTTCATGCCCGGTAAGGATGGCTTACTTCACATTTCGGAAATCAAGTGGGAAAGACTGGAGTCGATGGACGGTGTTTTAGAAATTGGTGAAGAAGTTAAGGTAAAACTGGTGGATGTTGACAAAAAAACCGGTAAATTTCGTTTATCAAGAAAAATACTGCTTCCCAAGCCGGAAGGCAAATCAGTAAAAGAAGGGTGAAATTAAAAGCAGATCAGAGAGGTGGTATTTATATTATCTCTCTGATCAAATTAAGTTCGTAAGAAAACCTGTAAAAATCGATTGTATTATCATATTAGAAACATAAAATTGCATTATCGTTAGTTGTTTTTGAGAACTTTGTGCTTTTCCATTATGTTGTTCCCATCAAATAAACTAAATTGTTTATTTTAAATCACCCAAGTGAATGAGGCAGCTCAAAATTAGCAAACAGATTACCAATCGCGAGAGCCAATCGCTGGATAAGTATTTGCAGGAAATTGGTAAGGTAGATTTGCTCACCCCCGATGAAGAAGTGGAGTTGGCGAAGAGAATCCGGGAAGGAGATCAATTAGCGCTGGAGAAACTCACCAAAGCCAACCTCCGGTTTGTGGTATCGGTAGCCAAGCAGTACCAGAACCAAGGCTTATCACTGGGTGATCTGATCAATGAAGGCAACCTGGGTTTGATCAAGGCCGCTCAGCGCTTTGATGAAACCAGGGGTTTTAAATTTATTTCCTACGCGGTATGGTGGATTCGCCAGTCTATTCTGCAGGCGTTGGCCGAACAATCCCGTATTGTGCGCTTGCCCCTCAACCGGGTAGGCTCATTGAACAAGATCTCCAAAACGTTCTCTGAACTGGAACAGAAATACGAACGCGAGCCCTCTCCGGACGAACTGGCAGAAGTATTGGAAGTATCTACTTCAGAAATTGTGGATACGCTGAAAATCTCCGGCCGGCACGTGTCGATGGATGCGCCTTTCGTGCAGGGAGAGGAAAACAGCCTGCTGGACGTACTGGAGAACGACAGTGAGGACACGCCCGATTCCGGTCTGATGAATGACTCCCTGCGCCGCGAAGTGCAAAGGGCTTTGTCTACACTTACGCCCCGGGAAGCCGATGTCATTACGCTGTACTTCGGTCTGAACGGAGAGCACGCGATGACCCTGGAAGAAATCGGCGAAAAGTTCAATCTCACCCGCGAAAGAGTCCGTCAGATCAAAGAGAAAGCCATTCGCCGCTTGAGACATACCTCCCGCAGTAAAGCACTTAAACCCTATCTTGGATGATATATTGATTTCTACACTCTTTTGTACGAAAAAGCCTTCTGCCTGCCGCAGAAGGCTTTTTCGTTTTCAACCATCTGACCATTTCTCTGAAGCGGACTGTTAGGGTTGATCGCCCGGGTTGAGCGGAATCCTTACCACCATTCCTTCATCCACTCCGTTGACACTTGTTCGGCTTTTTCATAATTGTCTACGACGACAATCAACTGGTTAGAATGGTCGCTGTATTGAGTCAGAATATTAACGTCCGCATCGGCCAATCTTCGGCAAAACACCCCCAATTGTCCGGGGACGTCTTGTCTTAGTTTTTGAATGATCACCGGGCTGATTTTAACAACGGTAATACCCACCTGATGCAACGTTTCCTGGGCCAGCTCTGCTTCCGCCACTAAAAAATGCGCAATGCAATGGTCTCCGTTGTCAAAAACGCCTCCTCCTTCCAGGCTGATGTTGTTTTTCCCCAATGTCTCCCCCAGCAGCGCCAAGGCACCCTTGCGGTTTTCTAACCTGATTTCCAAATCTTTCATATTACTGGTTGTTTGAAGCGTGAATGATCTGACTGTCGTTGGGTGCCTGGGTACGGTCGTTCATTCCGTAATCTCTCAGTACCTGGGCCACCCGGAGCCGGTAATGGTCAAATATGCCTGTTCTGCCTTCCTGCTGGGCCATTCGGTGCGCTTCCACGTTGCGCCATTGGGCAATGCTCTCCTCATTTTCCCAAAAAGACAGGGACAGAACTTTTTCCGGTTGGCTGACACTCTGAAACCGTTCAATGGATACAAATCCTGGCACCTGGCTCAACGCCGGTTTGAGATCGGAGGCGATGCCTAGGTATTCCTCCCATTTGCCGCTTTTGGGAAGGGCTTCGAATATGACTGCTATCATTTTTGATTGATTTGGTTTGTGCAAACTAAGCGGAATGAATACTTTTATGCTTCATTTTACAATGAATAATGGAAGCAGAAGAGAAATTCATTGCCATTTCGGCGTTGATTTGTGAACCTGCCAGGGCTAAAATGCTGTGGAATTTACTGGATGGCAGCGCCTATACCGCCAGTGAACTGGCTCTGGCCGCCGACATTTCACCCACTGCGGCCAGCAATCACCTGGCGAAGTTACTGGAGGCGGACCTGTTGAAAGTTGACACGCAGGGTAGGCACCGGTACTATTCTTTTTCGGGGCCGGAAGTCGCTTACGTAGTGGAGTCGCTGGCGAACCTGGCCAGAAATAACGCAACGCGTACCGAAAAAAGGGCGGCTGCACCGAAAGGAATCCGCTTTTGCCGAACCTGCTACGATCACCTGGCGGGTTTTGTAGGCGTCACGGTGGTAGAAGCGCTGGAGCAAAAAGGCTATCTCATCCGGTCAGCGACGGCCTACACGGTGACCGAAGCGGGCTGGCAGTGGTTTGCCCGCTTCGGCATTACAGAAGGGGAATTCACCAACCGACGCCGTCCGCTGACCCGTCAATGCCTGGATTGGAGCGAACGCCGGCCCCACTTAGCGGGGCAGTTGGGGGCCTTGTTTTTTGAGCGTATGCGTCAGCGGCAATGGTTCAGAAAAGTGCAGTTTTCAAGAGAACTCATCCTGACGCACCAAGGCAAGCAGGAACTAAACGAATACCTGGGGATCACCCTTTAGCTCACACATTGAAGTGCGATGAACCGTGAACCGGTGGGTTACTTTTTCCCGCTGAAAGCCATCCGCAGTTTGATTTCCGTCAGTTTACGCTTGGTGTCGAGGGGAAATTCGCCCTTCATCATCCAGTCGTAGTAAGCAGGCTCTTTCTCCAGGATTTCCCGTACCAGGCGATCCCGGTGTTTGCCAAACGTGAAGATTTCTTCCCCCTTTTCGTTGAAGCCCATCCGACCAGCCAGATCCACAATCCGGGAGGCAGTCAGTTCGTGGAGCGCGTCCATATCGTTCTTTACGGGAATGCTTTCGTGACCACGCACGTCTTTGATAATCACGCCTTCGTAGCGCACCACCATTTCGTTCAGTACCTCAAAAGTAGCCAGGGTGTCGGCTTCGGCACCGTGGGCTCCCACCAGGTTTTTCCCGCAGTAAAACTTGTAGGCCGCCGAAAGGTTCCGGGGTTCCATCAGGTGATAGATGCGTTGCACATCAATGAGGCGGCGGTTCTGGATGTTGAAATCGATGCCAGCCCGGAGAAATTCTTCCACCAGCATGGGCACATCGAAACGGTTGCTGTTGAAGCCAGCCAGGTCGGCTCCTTCCAGAAACTGCGCCAGCACGTGGGCCACGGCTTTGAAGGTGGGTGCGTCTTTGACATCTTCGTCGTAAATGCCGTGAATCAGACTGGATTCGATGGGAATGGGGATCGTCGGGTTGACCCGTCGGGTTTTTACGATCAGTTCCCCGTTGGGCATGGCCTTCGCGATGCAGATTTCCACTACCCGATCGTGCACCAGATTTACTCCGGTCGTTTCCAGGTCGAAGAAGGCCAGCGGTTTTTTTAACTTCAGCCGGTGCTTCGGAGCGGAGAAGAGGGGGAGTTGCGGAGTAGACATAGGTAATGAAAGAAATCAGAAATGAGAAGTCAGGTAAGGGAAAAGCAATAAAGTCAATCGACCAACTTCAATCCCCTTATTGTGACCATCTAATGAAAAGAAAATAAATGGGGATAAAAAATATTCCCTCCGTTATTTAACAATCTGAGCGGCAAACGCCTTCATATCCGTGCCATTATAATTTCCTGAACTCATTAACAGCAGGTTTTTGTCCTGCCAGGATTGAGACAGTAAAAAGTCCAGGAGTTGCTGGCTGTCGGTATATACCTGCAGATTGGGGTTGTTGAACGCCGTGCGCACTTCTTCTTCGCTCAGGTTCTCCATCCGTTTGTGTTCCAGGGTGTGCGGGTTGTAGTACACAATGGATAAGTCGGCGTCGTTGAATGTGTCGCGGTACTGCCCCAGGAAGTTTTTATTCAGGCTGCTGAAGGTATGCAGTTCCAGACATGCGATCAGCTTTCGATTGGGGAACTGCTGCTTGACGGCGTGCGTTGTGGCCTCCAGTTTGGAAGGCGCGTGGGCAAAGTCCTTGTATACCGTGGTATGGGCATTTTGTCCCAGCAGTTCCAGGCGATTGGCGGCTCCCTTGAACGTCTGAATGGCTTCGTAGAAACGATCATCGCTCACACCGATCCGGTTGCAGACCATGCGGGCCCCGTTCAGGTTTTTCATATTGTGTTCGCCAAATATCCGAACCGGCACTTCCTGGTCATCGGAAGTAATCAGGAAGGTCTGGCCATTGCGAATGACGTGCGGGTGCACGTTGTATTCGATGCTGTTTACGTCTTCCCTTTCTTTCCGGCAGATAACGGCCACCAGGTCGTCGGTTTCGTCAAAAATGAGCGTACCGCTTTTGGGCGAAGCATCGGCAAATTCCTCAAACTGACGCACGTATTTATCAAACGTCGGGTACACGTTGATGTGGTCCCAGGCGATCCCGCTGATGAGTCCGATGTGGTGGCGGTAGTGCAGAAATTTGGGACGGCGGTCCAGGGGAGAGGAAAGGTATTCATCACCTTCGATGACCACGATTGGCGCATCGTCCGTCAGCTTTACGGTCGTTTCAAAACCTTCCAGCCGTGCCCCGACTACGTAATCGAATTTGCGGTTGTGATACTGCAGCACGTGCAGGATCATCGACGTGATGCTGGTTTTTCCGTGGCTCCCGGCGATGACGATGCGCTGCTTGTCCACGCATTGCTCATAAATGTACTCCGGGTAGGAATAAATGCGGATGCCCAGTTCCTGGGCCTTCAGCAGTTCCGGATTATCAACCCGGGCGTGCATGCCCAGAATGACGGCCTGAAGGCCGGGATGGATTTTTTCCGGAAACCAGCCAATTTCGGCCGGCAGCAGTCCCAGTTGCGCCAGGCGGCCTTTAGAAGGCTCCACTATTTCATCATCCGAGCCGGTTACCTGATAGCCTTTGCGGTGTAATGCGATGGCCAGGTTGTGCATAACGCTCCCCCCGATGGCGATGAAGTGAACCTGGGGTTGAGACGGGTTGTTTGAATCAATCATTCTGAAAAATTTTGATCGCCAAAAATAAAGGAAAATCGGGGAATTTGGCCTTCCGGTTGAATTATTCGCCCGCTTTTGATAAAAAGTGCAGCAGTAAGCCAGCGGAGGCATGTAATATCAGAAGGGGAAAGTCTGAATACCGGAGTTGAAAGGCACTGCACAATGGAAATGAACCGGGGTATCGGGAGGGTTGAGCCATTGTCTCATCGGTAAGCAGAGGGGCTGATCCGTGTATTTGGCTGGTACAAGGGTTGGAAAAGGGCGCTGTTTCCTTTTTTTCTTAGTGGCAAATACCTGAGAAGTAACGAATCATTTAAGAATGTTGCATCCGGCCGTCAAAAAACCGCTACAAGCCGGGCAAATTTTACAAGATTATGGATCTGTAGGGTACAAAGCCATTCCGTAACACGCCATTCGGCGAATGCCTTCAGGGGCGCACCTGAGGCATTTTTCTTTTCTGACTGCGGGTGGACACGCAACGGGGCGGTTGAAACTACCTGGGTAAAAGTAATTCTGAAAATGCGGATTGGCACCCCACTCAGGTTTTTATTACACTGCTTACTGGCTGCGTTGCCCCCACTTATGTAAATAAGGTTTACCTCTGACCGTGGTGTTTTTTTGGTCATTTATCCGACTCTCCCCAATCCGTCGCCTCAATTCTCAACGGGACTTACACGACCCACAGGCGCTTTTCCAGTGGGCGCTTTCCCGAAAGTAGCTAGTTGTTTTTTAGGGGTTTACCTTAGTGAAAGCTATGCACGGGGACTTTGGGTTCCAGAATGACAACACTACATGAGAGGAAATATTTGGCTTTTAATGGGCTTGCTTTGTTGGAAGACGGGTTTTTCGCAAACAAATAATCAACGATCTGCTTTCCGCTTCGCCGATGACATCACCAGTCGTGAGTTTGTAGCCGATCAGGTGATTGTCAAATTTAAGCCCGGCTTTTACGTCGGACAGGACCAGACACTGAATAAGCTGCTGAATCAGCAGACCACTTTGAAAAAACTGGGTATCGGAAAGTTCCGGGAAGCCATCCCCCAAAAGGTCTTTTCCGGTCAATTGAATGAATACAAGGGTTCGGTCGCCTTCAGTCGGAAACCGAACAGTCCCGGGGCAGTCGATTTCCAGCGTACATTCCGGGTGCAGGTGAACCGGCCGAAGAACCAAAACGCTGCCAGGCACCTGGAGGAAGTAATCAATCAGCTACGGCAGAATCCGAACGTGGAGTACGCGGAGCCGGTGTACCAGTACGAAAGCCTGGCCGAAGTGCGCGCTTTTAAGCCCAACGATCCCCTCCTCAACAACCAGTACTACCTGAAAACCATCCGTGCGTACGATGCCTGGCAAATTGAACAGGGCAGTACGGATGTCACCATCGGTGTGTCTGACTGGGGCTTTGCGCTCAACCACGCCGATCTGAAAGACAACATCCAGTATAATACGGCCGATCCGGTCAACGGACGGGATGACGACGGCGACGGCTACATAGATAACTACGCCGGGTGGGATTTGTCGGAAAATGATACCGATCTAAGCGGCCATCCGCACGGCACAAATGTATGCGGGATCTCATCGGCTGGCACCCAAAATGGAAAAGGCGTGGCTGGCGTGGGTTTTAATTGCCGGTATTTGCCGGTGAAAATTCAGGGAAACGGCGGATTCAAAGGCATCGAAAGCCTGATTTACCTGGCCGATCGGGGTTGCAAAGTAATTAACCTGTCCTGGGGAAGAAGGGGAGGACCCTCCGCGTACGAACAGGAAATCATCAATTACGCCGTCCTGACGAAAGACGTGGTGTTGGTGGGAGCGGCCGGCAATGACGGCGACCAGCGGTATTTCTACCCGGCTTCCTACGACCAAGTATTGTCCGTGGCGGCTACGAACGAAAACGATCAGAAATGGATGGGTTCCAACTACAATGACAAGGTAGACCTGACCGCCCCTGGAGAGAATATTTACACGACTACGGAAGCCGGTTACGGTGGCGTAGGAGCCGGAACGTCTTTTGCCACCCCGATGGTGTCCGGTGCAGCGGCGCTTTTGCGATCCAGGTATCCGCAATTGTCGGCAGAGCAGGTGCGGAACATTCTCATCAAAACGGCGGACAATATCGATGCCCTCAACCCGGCGTATCAGGGTGGGCTGGGAGTCGGTCGGCTGAATGTGTTGCGGGCTTTGACGGAAGGTTACGATCCCACCCTTGCCCTGCAGGACAAGGGCTGGCAGGTTATTACGGGGAATGATAAGCAGAATGAAGTATTCGGGCTTTGGTGCCAGGTCCGGTGTACCAAAAGTCCATTGGAAAACCTGGTGGTAAAACTCACCAGTACCTCTCCGTACGTACAAATAGTGAAAGATACGGTTCGTTTTGGAAGGCTCGGCGCTTTACAAAGTAAGGACAACCAGCAGGCACCTTTTCAACTGCGCTTATCGCCCGATGCCCCCACCGATTCCCTGATCAATTTCCGGCTCATCTTCACGGATACCAACTTAAAGGAAACCGAAACCTTCGGGATGGTACTGAAGCCCAGTTATCAGGTGTTGCAGAATAACCTGATTTCCCTCTCCCTGGCCAACGACGGCAGTTTTAATTTTGAAAACCAGCCACTGCCTTCAGAAATTCCCAATCAGGGGTTCCGATACCGGGGAGAGAACCTGCTTTCGGGTGCGGGGCTCATGATAGGAGTGAACGCTGAGCAGGTATCGAGCAATGTGCCCGAAATTTCGAGGCTGCAGGGTACCGGGGGCCAAGCTTCTACCTTTTCGATGCTGCAGGCCTTGCGGCCGGTTCGGATGGCGGCTAAAGATGTAGCACTGGCCGGCACCTTCAGTGATACGCTGCACAACCCGTCCCGGATTGGGCTGGAAGTGCTGGCCAATCCCTATGCCTGGCAGGACGGAAAGTTTGCCATTCTGGAGTATCAGATCAAAAACGTAAGCGGAGGAAACATCAGTCAGTTGCAGGCTGGTTTGTACGTCAATTGGGACGTACAGGGAGCGGCAAACAACCAGACGGACTGGGACGAGGCAAATCGTCTGGGATACGTGTACAACCGAAGCGGGGGCGTGTATACCGGCTTACAACTGCTGACGGACCAGCCGGTAAACTATGCCGGGCTGGACAACACCCTGGACTGTCCGGTGCAGGTCTTCGATGGCTTTTCTACCGGAGAAAAATATGCTTCCATGGCCAATGGCATCACTTACGCCCAGACTTCGGCTCAGGCCAGTGATGTGGCGCACGTACTGGCAGCCAGCCTGAAAAATATGCAGGCCGGGGAGACCCGCACCGTGGCTTTTGCGTTGCTGGTTGGCGACAGCAAGGTCGATCTGCAGGCCAACGCGGCCCTGGCCCGGGAAAAGTTTGTGGAGTTGAAGCGCAGCCCGGTGCCATTGGTCAAAAACCTGGCCCTGTGCCGCGATACACCGTTTGTCATCAGCCCATCCAACGGGTCGCGGTTCCGGCTCTACAATACCCGACCACCCGCCCAGCCGATGATGGAAGGCAACTTATTTCAATTGGCCTCTACCGGAACCGACAGCACTTTTTACGTGACCAGCGTCGATTCCCTGTTTGAAAGCCTTCCCGCCATCGTCCGAATTCAACCTTACCGTACTTCGGTTGCCGTGCCTGATACCCAACTGAGCCTGGATTCGGCACAAGGCCTGCTGGCCAAAGACCTGACCGAAGGTGTAGTCTGGAGAAGGTGGGACCTGGGAGATGGAACCATCGTCCGCGATTCCGCTGCCATTGAGCATTCGTACACCGAACCGGGAGAATACCTGGTACAGCTGAAAACGCTGAACAACGCCGGATGCGAGGACACCTATAGCCAGGCCATCACCGTAACCAAAACCTGGACCATGCCGGAGCCTTCACCCAGGGCATTCCTGCGCGTGTATCCGAATCCGGTTCAGGACCAATTGTGGATAGAAATGGCGGAACATCAAACGTTGGGGCGTACCTGCCTGTTCAATGCCCTGGGGCACGAGTTGGCACTTTCTCCCCGAACGACGGACCGAGCGGGCAGGTATACCATTGCTCTGTACGGACCAACACCCGGGCTGTACCGCTTGCGACTGGAAGTAGACGGGAAGTGGATCGTGAAAAATATAGTGGTGCGCTAAAAATGCATAGTAACGATTGTTCTCGTAATTGAATCAGCCCAACTCACTTGTCCTGAAATACTCAATTATCTGAGGCCCTGAGGCGAACTTCAACCCTGTTTTTTGCGTTTATTTTTCTTCAATCCTGGATTGGATAGAATATAAAATTAACGCAAATTCGCACTCCATTTAAACATAGAAACAGAGTTGAACAACCTCACCAAGAACAGGCCCAAAGCTCCGGTGAAATTCCAGCCCATGCGGAGCTACGTTGACTTGATTGAACAAACGTTCGAGTTTCCTACCAAAGAATTTCGGGTCGAGAATAATGAGCTGCTTTTCAATGATGTACCGCTGATGGACATTATTCAGAAGTACGGAACGCCCCTGAAACTGACTTATCTGCCTAAAATCAGCGAGCACATTCAAACGGCCAAACAACTCTTTGCCAACGCCATTCAAAAGCTCAAATACAAAGGTACCTATACCTATTGTTATTGTACCAAGTCATCCCACTTTCGGTTTGTTCTGGAAGAAGCTCTGAAGAATGACATTCACCTGGAAGCCTCTTCGGCTTACGACATGCCCATCATCCGGGAGTTGTACAACCAGGGGAAAGTCAGTAAGGACACCATCATTCTCTGCAACGGATACAAACGTCCCCTGTACACCCAGTACATCAGCGAAATGCTCAACGACGGTTTCAAAGTAATTCCCATTCTGGATAACCTGAAGGAGATTGAATTCTACGAACAGAGCGTAAACGATGACGTGGTGGTAGACCTGGGCATTCGGATTGCCACGGACGAAGAACCTAACTTTGAGTTTTATACTTCCCGTCTGGGCATCCGTTACAGCGACGTGAATGAACTGTACCGCTCCCGGATTGCCACCAACCCGAAGTTCCGGCTCAAAATGCTGCACTTCTTCAGCAATACCGGCATCAAGGACAGCGCCTACTACTGGAGCGAACTGAGCCGCTTTGTCTATAAGTACTGCGAACTCAAGAAAATCTGTCCCGAACTGGACACCATCGACATCGGCGGTGGCTTTCCGATCAAGACCTCCCTGCAGTTTAGCTACGACTACGAAGCGATGGTGGAGCAGGTGGTGGAAAGCATTCAGTGGATCTGCAGCAAAAGCCACGTGCCCGTTCCCAATATCTTCACGGAGTTTGGTAGTTATACGGTAGGCGAAAGCGGCGCCCTGATCTATTCAGTGATCGATCAGAAATTGCAGAACGACAAGGAGTTGTGGTATATGATTGATGGCTCATTCATTACGCACCTGCCGGATGTGTGGGGAATGAACCAGAAATACATCATGCTGGCCGTCAATAACTGGGACAACCCGCACCACAAAGTGAACCTGGGCGGCCTGACCTGCGACCACATGGATTATTATAATTCGGAAGCACATACTTCAGAGGTGTTCCTGCCCGTTATTGAGGAGTCCGAAGAGCAATACATTGGTTTTTTCCATACGGGGGCTTACCAGGAATCGCTGGGCGGCTACGGCGGCATTCAGCACTGCCTGATTCCCGCTCCCAAGCACGTCATTGTGGACCGGGACGCCGATGGGAAAATCATGACCAAGTTGTTTGCGCCCGAACAGGACAGCGATGCCATGCTGAAGATTCTGGGATACAAATAAAGGCGCAAGCGGCCAAAGATGATGCAAGCGGCCGAATCCTTACACCTTCACGGATCGTTTTCCAGCGACAGGCTCAGGCAGGGCTAGGAAATGACCACTGAGGTATTTATCTTTCATAAGGTGTTCAACTTTTATAGGTTAATCAAATGAAAAAAATCTATGTTTTCTTCTTTCTGGCGACGGTAGCCCTGTCTTCTTGTGGCAGAAACAACTACACTTGCCCGGTTTACTCCAAGAACGATACGAAGGGTAAACTGACTACTGAAGGCTACGCCAGCACCAGCAAAGCAGAAAAAAACCGGATGTAACCTCAACGGCGTGTCCGTTGCCCATCCATTCCACTATTTACCAAAACCTGCCGGAGAACTGATCTTCCGGCGGGTTTTTTCATTTCTGGCCGGGTTGGATGGGCCGTAAAAAGCAAGCCTGAATCACCACAAAACGAATCACGCCCGCCGCAAAAGATGCCATCAACTTCTTACATGCAGGCTGGCAGGATGAAAATGGTCATTCATATTCATTGCTTAGAATATAACGGGCGGCCTCCAGCAGGCTATTGACCGATTTTTCCGCGGGCGAATTCGAAAGGGTTGTAATATGGATCGTGCGGACACCGGCTTTCTGTCCGGCAAGTACATCCCGTTCGGCATCGCCCACCATCCAGGACTGCGCCGGATCAATCTGGTACTTCGCCATCGCTTTTTCAATCATCAGCGAATCGGGTTTACGCAACAGCGACTGGGTGTCGTATTGGGGGTGGTGGGGACAAAAGTAAAGGGCATGCAGGTGGTGTCCCGTGCTTTCCTGGATAAAGTCAAAAATGTCCTGCACTTCGCTTCGGGTGTACAGTCTTTTGGCAATGCCCGCCTGGTTGGTAATGACAATCAGTAGGTAGCCGGCTGCTTTTAACAAAGACAGTGCTTCGGCTACGCCTTCCGGAATGTGGCAGTCGGCTCTTCGGTACACGTAGTCCGCGCAGTCTTCATTCAACACCCCATCCCGATCCAGAAATACGCATTTGTTCATCATAGGAAAAGAAAGGGGAGATGAAGCATCATCTCCCTTAGTAGTGTGAATCAGTCCGGTGATTGGGAAAATCAGTTATAATCTTTGCTCTAATTATTCTGTCATTTCTAGCAATAGCGAGAAATCCTTTTAACGCCAATAAGGGATTTCTCGCTATTGCTAGAAATGACAAACTTAAACACATACATGTTCAGTCCTAACTCTACAAGCTTTTCAGCCTTTCCTGCAAGGCTTTGATCTTCGCTTCGGCGTCGGCCAGTTTGGCTCTTTCGCGTTCTACCAGTTCCGCTTTGGCGTTGGCCACAAACTTTTCGTTACTCAGCTTTTTCTCTACGGATTCCTTAAAGCCCAGCTGATAATCCAGCTCTTTCTGGATCTCTGCCCGTTCCTTGTCCTTGTCCAGCGCCTGGGGCAGCGTAACCACGTACTCATCGGACTTCACGACGAAGCTGACGGTGTTTTCGCTGCCAGGATCTTCTGTGGCAATCTCCACGTTGGCCAGTTTTGCTATGACGGGCAGAAATTCCCGAACAAAAACGCCCTGCTGGCTCCGAATAAATAGTGGCAACGCAACCTTGGGCGAAAGCTGTTTGGCATTGCGCAGGTTGCGGATCTGAGTAATGACCTCAAAGGTTTCAGTTGCTTCGGCAAGGTACTGAGCACTTACCTCAGCTTCTGCCTCCGGATAAGGCGCTACGCAGATGCTTTCGCCCGCTTTCCGCTCCCGCAGGTTTTGCCAGAGTTCTTCCGTCAGGAAAGGCATGAAGGGGTGCGCCAACTGTAAAAGCTGTTCAAACAAGTCAACCGTGCTTGCGTAGGTTTTCCGGTTGATGGGCTGCCCGTATTCCGGTTTCACCATTTCCAGGTACCAGGCGCAGAAGTCGTCCCAGATCAGTTTGTAAATACTTTGCAGAGCATCGGAAATCCGGAATTTGCTGAAATGGTCTTCCGTTTCGGCCAGCACCTGATTCAGGCGGGAATGGAACCAGGCAATCGTCACGCGGTCGGCTACAGGTTGGGCGATGTCGGACACTTCCCAGCCATTTACCAGCCGAAAGGCGTTCCAGATCTTATTGCTGAAATTGCGGCCCTGCTCACACAGCTTTTCGTCGAAGAGCAAATCGTTGCCGGCGGCCGAACTGAAGAGCATACCCGTACGGACGCCATCGGCTCCGTACTGCTCGATCAGGGCCAGCGCGTCGGGTGAATTGCCCAACTGCTTCGACATTTTGCGGCCCTGCTTGTCACGCACCATTCCGGTGAAGTACACTTCCCGGAAGGGGAATTGCCCTTTGTATTCGTAGCCGGCCACGATCATCCGGGCCACCCAGAAGAAAATAATGTCGAATCCCGTTACCAGCACGTTGGTCGGGTAATAGTATTGAATGTCGGCGTTGTTCGGATCTTTGAACCCATCGAACACCGAAATCGGCCAGAGCCAGGAAGAAAACCAGGTATCCAGTACGTCTTCGTCCTGGGTCAGATCCCCCGCCGTCAGTTTCGGGTCAATGGCCCAGGCTTTTTTCAGGGCTTCCTCTTTCGATTCGGCCACCACGTATTCGCCGCTGGGCAGGTAATAGGCCGGAATCTGGTGGCCCCACCACAACTGCCGGCTGATGCACCAGTCTTTCACGTTCTCCATCCAACTCCGGTACATATTCTTGAACTTGGGCGGGTGCAACTGGATCGTGTCGTTCATCACGTTGTCCAGCGCGGGCTTCGACAAATCCTCCATCTTCAGCCACCACTGCATCGACAGCTTGGGTTCGATGACGGCCTGGGTGCGTTCGGAAACACCCACGTTGTTTTTGTGCTCCTCCACCTTTTCCAGGAAACCCGCTTCTTCCAGGTCCTTCGCTATCTTCTTGCGGACGGCGAAGCGGTCTTCACCCACGTAGCGCTGGGCTTTGGCGTTGAGTGTACCGTCGTCGTTCAGGATGTCGATGACCGGCAGCTTGTGCCTGAGGCCCAGTTCGTAATCATTCAGGTCGTGGGCGGGCGTCACTTTGAGGGCGCCGGTGCCAAAATCCATGGCCACGTACGTATCGGTAATCACGGGAATTTCCCGGTCGATGAACGGAATCCGTACTTTTTTACCGTGCAGGTGCGTGTACCGCTCGTCGTTCGGATTGACGCAGATGGCCGTGTCGGCCAGAATGGTTTCCGGGCGGGTGGTGGCGATGACCAGGTGTTCGCCTTCGCTGCCTACCACGGGGTAGCGGATGTAAAATAGTTTAGATGTGACCTCTTTGTAAATCACCTCTTCGTCGGAGAGCGCGGTTTTGCCCTGCGGGTCCCAGTTGACCATGCGCACGCCCCGGTAGATGTGCCCCTTGTTGTACAGGTCGACGAATACCTCAATGACCGCTGCCGACAGGTCTTCTTCCATTGTATAGCGGGTGCGTGACCAGTCGCAGGAAGCGCCCAGTTTCTTCAGTTGCTCCAGGATGATGCCACCGTACTTGTCCTTCCATTCGCGGGCGTAGCGCAGGAATTCTTCACGCGAAATGTCCTTTTTCGCAATGCCCCGTTCCTTCAACAAGCCCACCACCTTGGCTTCCGTGGCGATGGAAGCGTGGTCGGTCCCGGGCACCCAGCAGGCCTCCTTGCCCTCCATCCGCGCCTTCCGGATCAGCACGTCTTGAATGGTATTGTTCAGCATATGTCCCATATGCAACACGCCTGTGACGTTGGGCGGGGGAATCACGATGGTGAAGGGCTCTTTGGCAGGATTGGGACGGGACCTGAACAGTTGGTGATCCAGCCAATACTGGTACCACTTGTCTTCTACCTCCCGGGGATTGTACGTTTTAGAAATGGACATCTGGGTAATGAACAATGAATAATGAGTAATGATGTATGAAGCCGGAGCTTGGTGTCCTTCAGCCCGGTTACGCCTGGCTGAGCGGAATGGGCGCAAAACTAATGATTTTGGAGTACTTTCTTGTAGGCGAAAGCGCTGCGGGAGGAATTAAGCCGCGTAGGCAGCGGATTGACTGGGTACCGGTTGGAGAGAAAAGGGGAGTGATCAGGTAAAGTTCCGCAGTGACCTCGGCACAAGCCAAGCGGCGGGAGTCTGAATGTCTTGATCGGAGAACGTTATTTTATTTTGTACAGGGCTAAGAGGCAACAAAATAAAGCCAATCCAAGGCCCAGGCTTAGGATGCTAAGTATTTTCCCCAACAGCAGGCTTTCAAAATAGAACGCCAATAGGGAGCCGCCCAACAGGATGGGAATTCCTTTCCAGGCCAGCAGCAGTAACACGTCGATGACACGGGTTAGTTTTTTAACCGAAGGATGGCTGTCTTCCAGGTTGCCGGGAATTCCAAGTATACTGGCCATACAAAAGAAACCGCCTACCAGGTGCAGAGATAAATAAAATAGCGTATGCCAGTTAAATACATACACGTTGACTACGGGGTTTCTGATGGAATGGGTCGTTCGGGTGAATAGCTGAAGTCTTTTCCCGGTTGTACTTTTTCATTTTGTCCTGGAAGCCACCCTTGCCTGCCAGTCTCAATGGAAAGCAATGGCTTCCTGCTATTCCTCCAAAAATAAGGATTCTTTCAATTTTTTTTGAGGAAGTGTGTCCAGGGGATTGAACTACACTCTTACCTGATAAAATTCAGTAAAACGAACAAATAAAATTTTCGTATACTTTGTAATTCAAAGTACTTTCAAATATATTTGTTTCATAAACTAAACTTCTGATAAGCTATGATTACTCAAAGTCAACGATTGATGGGAATGGTACTGGCCGTTGTCATCCTGTTACTCATACCCTTCACCGCCATGCAGCTAACGAATGAAGTAAACTGGTCGCCCTTCGACTTTGCGTTGGCGGGTGTCCTGCTGCTGGGTACTGCTCTCACGGCAGAACTGATCTTGCGGAGGGTAAAGAATACCAGAAAGCGCATGATCCTCTGCGGGGTTCTTCTGGCGGCCCTCTTCCTTATCTGGGTAGAACTGGCGGTCGGCGTCTTTGGAACACCGTTTGCCGGCTCGTAAACAGTAAAACGCGAAACGCCAGGTCGGGGCGTTTTGCGTCGCATTTCAGCATTACCGTTCATTGATACAACCAACGTGCGGTAGAACCTGATGAACGGAGCTTCATTCTATGATTTTAGCCACAAAGCAGGACGAACGCCACCACCGTCTCTGGGCCGGCCATAGACACCGTTCCCACGAACATAGACATGGCCTTGGGAACTGACGCTCGCCGCCGTGCGCCCGTAATAACCAGGTGAACGAAGCCGCCACCAGTGGAAATCGCTGCCAAATTTGGCTTGTCGGCTGCCGTTATTTTCGTCGTCTATGTCCCATCTTTGGCGTCCCTTATTGAGCAATAGTTCACTGCTATCGCCGAAACACGCGCATACCTCTTCCAGACTAAGTAAAAACAGGTGGTCAGTAGTATCAATCCCGCCTTTGGTTTTAAACCACGGGTTATCGGGATTGCGGTTCAAAACAGGAAGTATTCTCTCTTTTTCATCCGGGTCGAAGGTATCGTAAAATTCAGTATGGAGGTATTTTCTCAATTCGCAGTCTGCCCAGGTAATGTCTGTAAACTCTTTGTGATACCAACGCAGCTTCAGGATATCGGTAGTAAGAATCAGTGACCTGCCCTCTTTAATTTTCAGCACTCGCCAGTTATGGTTACCGAAAGTGATTGTGTCGTCTTTTATCATTGGCGCTGTGTATTTTTATAATGAACGCTTATGGAACAAAAACAGGGCGGACATTGCGCTGAAGAGTTCCATTGATCGGCCCTCTTCCTCATTTGGGCAGAACTGGCGGTTGACCTCTTCCGAACACCTTCATCAGATCATAAGCACGATAAATCCGGAAGGCTGGGGCAGGGTGGTTGGCGTGCGCGGCGGTGAATCAAGAACCACTTCACGGTGACCGTATTCCCCAAGCTGATCCGAAGGGTGCATATACCCATTTTCGCGGAAGCGGCTGTGCAACAAAGCTGCCCTGGGTGGCTGTGTTTTCTTACCTTAAGTCAAGAAGTTTCAATTGGGGCGATGATACATTTGCCCTGTTGTTCATTCAAAAATAGGTAAGTAATGAGAAAACATCATTTAGTCCAAACAGTATTGGTGGTCGCGGGTATCATTGGAATAGGAGTAGGGGGCGCTCAATTGTGCATTCCGGTGACGTTTGAATCATCCGCTGGCATTGATCTGGGAGACAATAGCAGTTTGTTAAGTGAAATCAGGGCAGCGGGCGGTACCTTGTTGGTCGCCGGCGTCCTCATTTTATCCGGCGCCTTTCTGCCAAAATTAACTTCCGTTTCAGTGGTCCTGTCCACGCTGTTTTATCTTTCCTACGGCCTCTCACGCCTTTTCAGCGGGCTCATGGATGGGATTCCGAGCGAATCATTGGTAATCGCTACGGTGGTTGAAATGGTTGTCGGCGTGCTGAGTCTGCTGGCGTGGTATCAATTTCGGAAGGAAAAGCAGAGGCAGCTTGCTGTCTAGTAACGAGTTAATAATATAGCGCCACCCGCTGGACAAAGGGGCCAGCCCGCCTTATCAGACAATCGCTGAGTTAAACAAATTTAGTTAACCTATTAGCTCCCTCAAGGGTCTGAATTCTTTTTCTGATTCTGCTCAGCGATTCGGGCGTGACGCCCAGAAAACTGGCCAGCAGGTGAAGGGGAACCCGGTTGACCAATTTGGGTTGCGTTTCCAATAACATCCGATACCGGTCTTCGGGCTTATATCCATTCAACAAAGCGATGTAATTCTCCGCTTTTTGGTAATCCTGCAGCATCAGACTGAAGGTAAGGTGAGCAAGGGTAGGGTGTTTCTGGTGCATTTCTTTCTCTTGTTCCCGGGTCCCGCTCAGCAGCACGCAGTCCTCGACACAGGAAAGGGAATAGTCGGAGGGTTGCCCGTTTAAGTAACTGGAGTACATTACCGCCGGCTCTCCTTCTACGAAGAATCCCGTCGTTTTTTCTTCTCCGTCTACCAGCTGATACTGCCGCAAACACCCTTTTACCACCAGGTAGCATTGGTGGCAATGCTTCCCCTGCGTTACCACGACCTGACCTTTCTGAAATGTCTCGACCTGGGTATGCGCTAAAATCGCGTGGATTTCTGCCTGGTTAAAGGTTGCCAGTGTTTTGGAAAGCAATTTCGCCACGTTCTCCATTGCGGTGATTTTTTATTTTCGGAAAGGCGGATAATGTTTTGCCGATAGGTAGTCAACGATTTGCTTACACTTGATAGGCAGTGGTTGTTTCTGGTTATAGGTTACTGCTTACTATAGGATCAGATTTTTAGTAAAAATATTCATTCAGAATTCCAAAGTGGAACTTGGTACAATTCGAGATCGAAGTCATTCAGTTATACTTAGGATACAATCTGAAAGCGGTTATTTTTTCTCCGGCTCAAAAAAGCCATCCGAATTCACATTATAGCCAATGATTTTTATCTGTCCGTCTTCTTTAACCATTGTGAAGAATTCTTTTGACTCAAATTTTTTATGCTTCACAACGTACTGTAAAGCATAAGTACTGTTCTCATCAGTACCTGTTATTACTTGCGTTTCCCATTTTTCAAGCTGAGTGTTTTCAATGGAGCCAAGTTTGTCGTCGATAGCTTTCAATAAATTGTTCAGCTTCGAAGTGTCAGTAACGGCAAAAAACTTGTCACTAAAAAGCACATAAGTCTTTGCGTAATCACCTTTTTTAATGAGGTCATAAAACCCCTGTGCCACTTTTTCAGCTTCGTTTTTATTTTCTTCTCTGTTTTTATAGATCGAATGAAAACGACAACTTGTTAAAAAGATAAACGTGAAGTAAATAAGCAGTGTTCTTAATCGGATTGTTGTTATGTTCGTAGTAAAGCTAACTTTTTAATCTATCGGTCTATTTGATTGTTCACGTTGTGCGGCACTGCGGATGGTCGTACTTGATAGGAAAAACCGCAAGTCAATGACATAAAACTATCAACTGACGGACATCATTCCACCTGAGGCAAAGCCCCTGAAGGTAGTTGTCATTCACTTCTTGACTCTGATTTTCCACCCCCATTCAAAACTGATGAAGTGTTCGTATTGAAACACATGCCGTTTTAAAAATTGAATAAAGGTGGGTCGGTATACCAGCGACTGTTAGTGGGGGCATTCATTTAATAGTAGTTTTATGATTGAGTGATATTGCCACAAAATTGCTACCAACGCTTTGATTCATCGCAACACGTCTACACTAGTGAGCAACGCTTGCGGTTATTTCCATAATACTGGAACCTTTTGAGGTATTTTTATTCGGATATAGCTGGTCGATCTGGATACGAACTGTAGGAAAGCCTTTTTCACCCGCGTTCCCTGCGGTACGTATCATGGGTGACGGTTGCAAGGGGCGTGGAATAGAAAGTAATCCTAGTAATAATTGCAAAAACACCAAATATTTGTGCAGTTTCCTTTTGAATCTTCCGCCACCCACGTTCTGCTTCATTTTCTGCGAAAAAGCCTGATGGACTTCTTCCATCACACACTTCCAACCCGTATATTGCTTTTAAAACCTCATTAAAACATGGATTTCGGACGCGTTGAACCAGCAGAGTGGAAAAAGATTGACTTTACCTTGCCGGCCGATTCCCCGTTCAATCAGCTAGTAATAAAGGGCGTAAAAGCGGCAAATCTTCAGGTTTACGTGGGCTGTCCCATTTGGGCGAACAAGGAATGGCTGGGGAAAATCTATCCGCATGGGACCAAGGAAAAGGATTTCCTGTCTCGCTACACCCGGCAGTTCAACACCATTGAGCTCAATACCACGCACTACCGCATTCCTGATGCCGATACCGTGGAACGTTGGAAAGAGGCTGCCACGCCCGGTTTCACCTACTGCCCGAAAATCCCCCAAATGATCAGTCACGAACGGCAACTGCAGTCGGTGGAGGCCATTACGGAGGAGTTCTGCCTGTCCATTGCCGGCCTGGGCGATCACCTGGGCGTGTCTTTTTTGCAACTGCCGCCCTTTTTCGGTCCGAAAAGCCTGCCGGTGCTGGAGAAGTTCGTCCGTTTTTATCCGGCCTCTCTTCCGCTGGCGGTGGAGTTCCGACACCCGGATTGGTTCAGCAACGAAAAGGTCTGGCTGCGTACCCTGGAAATGCTGCAGCACTACCGGATCAGCACGGTGATTACGGACGTGGCCGGAAGGCGGGACGTTTTGCACCAGAGCCTGAGCACGCCCACCGCCGTGATTCGTTACGTGGGCAATATGGAAAAGCCCGATGACTATTCCCGCATCGACGCCTGGGTACAGCGCCTGAAGCAATGGACGGAGCAAGGGCTGGAAAAAGTCTACTTCTTCGTGCACGAACACGACAACATTATCTCCCCCGAAGTGGTGCGCTACACCATTCGTCAACTCAACAATCAATTGGGATTACAATTGACCGAGCCGCAGTTTGTGCGACAGGCCGTACAAGGCAGTTTGTTCTAAATACGAATTAAGACGGGCCGCCTTTCGGGAACCGCGGTGGTTGAAACCGGAAAATACACAATACGCCCATTCTACCCCTAAATCCTTTAATTAAGTTTAACAGAAAAAGCGTCCCATATGAGCCTACAATTAGGAAAAATCTTTACAAGTATCTGATTATGAGGTAACTTACTCCCCTCCTTTTTTCAAGGAGGGGCCGGGCGGCCGCCGCGCGGGGTGGTAACAGGTGTAACTTACTAAACGCCAAAAACCACCCCTAGCCCCTCCTTGAAAAAAGGAGGGGAATTGGACTCATTCCATAATTGCTTCCTAATCGAGCCTGTGGTCAGTCTGGATGGGACGCTTTAATAATTAAAGTTCAAAAGGGGACTTTTATTCTCAAGCAAAAAGTACCCTTTAGGGGCGGTCCGACTACTCAGTTTAGGGGTCTTTTTTAACCGCCGGGCCGTGGGCGTTCTACTACGGGAGGTCAGTACGCCGTAGCGGACCCTCCGGTCGTTCCACTACGGGAGCGGCCTCATCTTGATTCGCATTTTAAATTTTTCACTTCAACTTGAATTGTTGAAAATGACTTCTATCTTTGCCGATATGAAAATCACGCGGGCTTATTATCATGGCTATTATCATCTCACCCGATCCGAGGTGTCGGCCATCGCTTGTGTTTGATTTAGAAGACATTCCAAAATCAAAAAAGCCTGACTCCTCCCGTAGAGTCAGGCTTTTTTGTTGGCTTCGGGCTTGGCAGGTTGTACCTAATGAATGCATTTTTCCGTTGAAATACCTATAAAACACTTACACTTATGCGCCAGGAATATGATCAATACACGGCTGAGGATCACCAGGTTTGGAAGATTCTGTTTGAAAGGCAAATGCCCAACCTGCCCGCAGTCGCCACCAGCGAATACCTGAAAGGAATTGAACGGGTCGGATTCGTCGCCGATCGCATCCCGAACTTTGAAGAAGTAAACAAACGACTGAAACCGCTCACCGGCTGGCAACTGCACGTGGTACCCGGACTGATTCCCAACCGGGAATTCTTTGAGCTGATGTCGAACCGCAACTTCTGCGCCACCACCTGGCTCCGCACGATGGAGCAACTGGATTACCTCCAGGAACCGGACATGTTTCACGACGTATTCGGGCACGTGCCGCTGCTGACCAACCCGCCGCTCTGCAACTTTCTGGCCGACCTCAGCCGCATTGCCCTGCGGTTCGTGGAAAATGAACACGTGATCGAACTCGTTTCCCGCGTGTACTGGTACACAGTCGAATTCGGGCTGATCCGGGAAGAGGGGAAGCTGAAAATCTACGGGGCCGGCATCCTGTCGTCGGTAGGCGAAACCAAATACTGCCTGGGTGACATTCCGGAACGGGTGCCCTACAACGTGCGCGAAATCCTGCACACGCCCTACATCAAGGAAAAATATCAGGAAAAATACTTTGTAATTGATTCTTATGACCAACTTTACGGGTCGGTGCACGAAATCGAAAGCCTGCTGGAAGAAGAAGCCAAGGTAATGAGTTGAGGGGCGAAGAATTGAGTAAATTATTAGAAGATTGAAGATTGAAGATTGAAGATTGAAGATTGAAGATTGAAGATTGAAGATTGAAGATTGAAGATTGAAGATTGAAGATTGAGTTTCATACTACCAGACTTAGTGTGCGGTGGGCATAACTCTCAAGTTTATAAATACAAAAAGCTTAGTAAAAAAGAGCTTCTTTAATAAATTATTATTAGCACATTCACCTATTTTGAAAACAGTCATTATCAAGTACAACGCGGGCAATATCCAGTCGGTGACGTATGCCCTGGAGCGGCTGGGTATTGCTCCGCTGCTGACCGATGAGGAAGCAGAAATCCGGGCGGCCGACCGGGTGATCTTTCCTGGCGTGGGCGAAGCCAGTACGGCCATGTTTTATCTCCGGCAAAAAGGACTGGACCGGATTCTGCCTACCCTCAAGCAACCGGTTTTGGGCGTATGCCTGGGTCAGCAACTCATGTGTACCCATTCGGAAGAAAACGATACCGACTGCCTGGGCATCTTCGATATTCGGGTCAAGAAATTTATCTCTGATGGTCGGCACAAAGTACCCCACATGGGCTGGAATGCCATTACCCATTACCGGGGCGACCTGACGGCCGGCCTGCCCGAAGGCGCATTCGTCTACTTCGTACACAGCTATTACGCCGAACTGAGCCCTTACACGGTCGCCCAGACCGACTACATTCATCCGTTTAGTGCGATGCTACAGAAAGATAACTTCTACGCTACCCAGTTTCACCCGGAAAAAAGCGGTGATGCCGGAGCCCGCATCCTGGAAAACTTCGTTTCCGGCAACCTGTCCGCCCGCCAACCCCAGCCCGCGTTAGGCAGTGAACAGGGTTATCAATGAACAGTAAACAGTGAGTAATAGATAAAATAAACTATTAATAATTAGCACATTAGCACCGCTTTGGCGGACCGATTAGCTTATTAGCCCATTAACCTCATTCAGTGATCCAGATTATCCCAGCCATTGATCTCATCGACGGAAAGTGTGTCCGTCTGACCCAGGGAGATTACAACCAGAAAAAAGAGTACAACAGCAACCCGCTGGAAGTTGCCAAATCGTTTGAAGATGCCGGACTGACCCGATTGCACCTGGTCGATCTGGACGGCGCCAAACAGAAGCGCATTGTGAACCACCGCGTGCTGGAACTGATTGCCACGCATACCCAACTGCACATCGACTTCGGTGGCGGTGTCCAGTCGGATGCCGACCTGGAGGTGGCTTTCAATGCCGGAGCCAGGCAGGTGACTGGTGGCAGCATTGCCGTACGGAATCGCCCGATGTTTGAAAGCTGGCTGCAGAAATACGGCCCTGAGCGGATTATCCTGGGTGCCGATGCGCACCTCCAGAAAATTGCCGTGAGCGGCTGGCAGGAAGCCACCGAAGTGTCGGTGTTCGACTTCGTGGAGGATTTTGCGGCGAAAGGTGTCCGTTACGTCATCAGTACCGACGTGGCCAAAGACGGTCTGTTACAAGGACCATCCTTCGATTTGTACCAGCAGTTGCAAAACCGCGTACCGGATATTCACCTGATTGCCAGCGGGGGGGTGAGTGAGATGAATGATATTGTACGGCTCAATGAAATGGGTATTTACGGCGTAATTGTGGGGAAAGCCATTTACGAAGGACGAATTACTTTGAAACAATTGAGCCAAACGCTGGCTGGTTAATTCAATGCACAATCAACGCATTGGCACATTGGCACCGCAACGGCGGACCGATCACCCCATTTACTTAATCCTATGCTGACGAAAAGAATTATTCCGTGCCTGGACATCAAGGACGGGAAAACGGTGAAGGGCGTGAACTTTGAAAACCTGCGCGATGCCGGCGACCCGGTGGAACTGGCCCGGCTCTACGCCCAGCAGGGTGCCGACGAACTGGTTTTCCTGGACATTACGGCAACCGTAGAAGACCGCAAAACGCTGGTGGAGCTGGTAAGGAGAGTGGCCCACGCCATCAACATTCCCTTCACCGTAGGTGGCGGTATTGGCTCAGTCAGCGACGTATCGGTTTTATTGAATGCCGGTGCCGATAAGGTGTCCATCAACTCTTCGGCGGTGCGCAATCCGGATCTGATCAATACCCTGGCGCTGGAGTTCGGCAGTCAGTGCGTGGTGGTGGCCATTGACACGCGTTATATCAACGGAGAGCACATTGTACACACCCACGGCGGCCGCAAGCCGACCGAACTGCGCACCATTCCTTGGGCGAAGGAAGTGGAAGAACGTGGAGCCGGCGAAATCCTATTGACTTCTATGGACACCGATGGTACCAAGAACGGTTTTGCGCTGGAACTGACGGCCCACATTTCTTCCAATGCTTCCATTCCGGTAATTGCTTCGGGCGGAGCCGGTAATATGGAACACTTTCGGGATGTATTCACCGACGGCAAAGCCGATGCGGCCCTGGCGGCCAGCATTTTTCACTTCCGCGAAATTGCCATTCCCGATCTGAAGTCGTATTTAAAAGAACAAAACGTGGTGATGCGGATGTGAAAGAAACCCTTTCTTTCCGCTCATTCCCATTCAAACCTTTCCATGAAAATCAATTTTGATAAGAGCGATGGCCTGGTGCCCGCGGTAGTGCAGGATCACCTGACCGGTAAAGTGCTGATGCTGGGCTATATGAACCAGGAATCGTTGGAGAAAACCCAGGCCGAAGGGGTAGTTACTTTCTTCAGTCGTTCCAAACAACGGCTCTGGACCAAGGGCGAAACGTCGGGTAACTTTTTGAAGGTAAAGCAGGTACTGGTTGACTGTGATGAAGATACGCTGCTGATCAAAGCCGAACCGGTGGGGCCGGTCTGTCATACGGGGGCCGATACCTGCTTCAATGAGCAAAACGAAGGCAAAGCGGCTTTTCTGAATCATTTAAAAAACGTAATCCGCAATCGGAAACTGCACCCGGACGAAAATTCCTACACGTCTTCCCTGTTCAAAAAAGGGGTCAACAAGGTGGCGCAGAAAGTAGGAGAGGAGGCTGTGGAACTGGTGATCGAAGCCAAGGACGACAATGCCGACCTGTTCAAAGGTGAAGCCGCCGACCTGTTATTCCACTTCCTGGTGCTGCTGGAGCAAAAAAACATCGACCTGGACGAAGTAATCGCCGTATTGCAGCAAAGACATAAGTAATGGGTTAATGTGCTGATGGTTAATAAAGAGATTCCATCTTTCATATTTTTCTCACGCTTTCTTCCAGTAGACAGTAAAAGATGGAATCTTTTGGCGGTAATTGAATTGGTCCGCTGGAGGAGCGCCTGCCGATGTGGTGCAAAATTAGTTACTCTAAACTGTTTACTGCCGTCAGGGTACTTCGTGGTCCGACATTCCGGCCGGCCCCGTTCGCTCAGTGACCTAAACGATTCTTTTCGCTACGCACACTATTCATTACTCATTATCCACTGTTTACTGATCACTGTTTACTGTTCACTGATCCCTACTTCACCGCCCGAATGGTTACGCAGAGTTCGCGGTTGCCGTTTTCGTAGCTCAGGGTTTTGATGCTCAGTTCGGCCAGGAAACGGCTGCCATCTGATTTGAGCAGCGAGACTTCTCCTTTGAAGTTGCCATGGGTACGGACTTCTTCCAAGGCTTTATTTAACCGGTCATCTTCTACATCATTCAACAGGGAAGGAGAAGCCAGCAGCATTTCCTCTGAAGTATAGCCGAAGAGCTTGCAGGCTTCGGTATTGGCTTCCAGGATGTTCAATTGCGGAGTCGTACGCAGAATGGCATAACGCGTATTGTCGAACAGGAGCCGGTAGCGGGCTTCGCTGGCCATGATCGATTCCTTGTTCATCCGGCTTTGGGTTACATCTATAAAGGCCAGAGCCACTCCGTAGTTACGCAGCGGAATGGGCGTGGCGGTTACGTTGAGCCACACCACCGATTTGTCTGGTCGGATGAGCCCCATCTCTTCGGACTTAACGACTTTGTTCTGATGCAGCGCCTTCAAAGCCGGCAATTCCTGAGCAGGAAACAAGTTGCCTTTTTCATCAATGGCCCGCCAGGAGTCGTTGATGATGTACTTGCCTACCTGTAACTCCCGCTCGACTCCCAGAATGCGCTCGGAGGCCGGGTTGGCGTCGATGATGTGACCCGTCTCATCCGTCAGCAGAATGCCCACGGGAAACACCTGAAACAGCGCTTTGTATTTTTCTTCGCTGACCCGCAGCTGCACTTCCATCCGTTTTCGGTCGGTGATGTTCCGGGCTTCGGCAATCAGCCACACTACTTTGTCGGTTTCGTCTTTGGTTGGAGTGAGTGAAAAGTCAACCGTAATGACCGTGCGGTTGAGGCCTGCCATCTCAAATTCCGCCCGCATCAGTTTTCCTTTGGCCGCTTCGGTAATCATATTGCGCAGCCGCACCTGGTTCTTCTGCGACAGGTTCCACCAGGGCGCTTCCCAGAATGGCTTGTTGGCCACGTCGGTTTGGGTAACTCCGGCAAAATCGAGCAGGGTTTGGTTGGCTTCCAGCAGGGTGCCGTTGGGTTTGAGCAGACCGGTAAACTGAAAGGTTTTGTTGAATACCGCCCGGAATTTGCGTTCACTTTCTACCAGCGCATTCTCCAGCTGTTTCCGCTCCTGGAAAATCCGTTTGCTCGTAATATCCCGAATGACCGCCACCATCGCCACCCGGGAGCCCAGGTGGTACATAAAGTGGAGCGCGGTTTCGGTTATCCTTTCACATCCGTCGGCCCAGAGCACCCGGGATTCAATCAGGTGATTTTCGATTTCCTGATGAAACAACACCTGGTATTTCTCCAGGGCCTCAAACGGGTTTTGTTTCTGGAATAAAGTGTCAAAATAATGCTCTTTTGCCTCATCCTCTTCCAAACCGTACAAGGTGTAATAGGCTGGGTTGGCATAAATGATTTTTCCCTCCGGGTCGGCTACGACTAAGGCATCCGGAGCGAATGACCAGGCCGTTTCAAATGAAGCGGCAATGGAACTGTAATAATCATTGAGAACGGAAACACTTTCGTTGGTTACATTCATTGACGGAAGAAGCAAGTCAAAAAATAAATAGGAAACGGATTGTAATAATGAATACTTTACACAAATTCAACCGAACGAATGTATCCGGTTCGATCATGCAGCGTATACAAGTTAAGAACTGTGTACAAGCCATTACAAGCCTAGAATAGGAAAAAACTTACTTACTATCATCCTTCGGTAAATAATTTTTTATTTTTTTAGATTGGATATTACCGGGAGAGTGCTCAGGAGTGGATGAAAATAATTTTTTAAAGATACTTTTGTGTTTTTTTAAATTGATAAATTAAAACCTGTCTAACCATGAATTTTCTGATCAAACTTCTCCTGAGTGGGGTGGCCGTAGTTATTGGGGCCTACGTAATTCCCGGGGTTTCGGTAAACAGTTACGTCACCGCCCTGATCGTAGCGCTGATTCTGTCCCTGCTCAACGTGACCGTCAAACCCCTGCTCACCATCCTCACCATTCCCATCACCATTCTCACGCTGGGCTTGTTTCTGCTTGTGATCAACGTCATCATCATTTACATCACCGACGCCCTTATTCCGGGCTTCCACGTTGCGGGTTTTTTCTCGGCGCTCCTCTTCAGCCTCGTACTGGCGGTGGTCAACTGGTTGTTTGATTCAATGCTGGATTAATAATGCCTTAAGGCTTTCCCTGCTGGTAAGTAATTTCAGTAGCGTAACCCATCGCATTGAACCGGATGGCTACGGTGCGGGCAGTCGATTCGGCCTGTATATTAAAGCATTGAGCACCTGGTTCGATAAAATAGATGTACATTTTCTGGTGGCGGGATTGCAGGTTTTGAAAATCCGGGTTTCCTAATACTTTTCGGACTTCTTCCTGGGACAAACCTTTCAGGTTGTTTCGGATCTCATCAAACTGATTTGCTATACGCTGACGCAGGCCGGTACAGCCCAATTTGTCTTTTTTCCAGGATTCGGCCTCAAATTGGGGAGGATTGGCCCAGTCGAACTTTTTGGAAGAATCACATGCCGTCAGGGTACCTAACCAGCAGATCAGTAAAACGACCAGGAGCCGACGCGTGCAGAGAGTCTGGGTATTTTCCGGAATGAATTTCATAAAAGATTAAATTGGGAACGACAAAAGTAAAATTATTGATTAACAAGCTTTTTGCTTTATCCAATAAGGAAAAAAACTGTTTAATAAATTTGACAAGCGGATTATCCTGTTAGTTTTGCACAAACATATTCATTCTTTTATTTAAAATATTATGCCACAGGGAACAGTAAAATTCTTCAATCAGTCCAAAGGATATGGCTTCATTACTGATGAGGATTCAAGAAAAGACGTCTTCGTTCACGTATCCGGTCTCGAAGACAATGTGCAGGACAATGATCGGGTTTCTTTCAAGATCATTGAAGACAAAAGAGGGAGCAAAGCCATTGAAGTAAGGCAAATCAATTAACGCTTCCCGCTTGATTCAGATCTGATTGTAAATGAATTAATATTTTTTCGTAAGTTGCCTTGCATTCTGTTAGTCAGCTTCTATATTTGCGACAACATATTTCTTATGAATTCTTTCACAAAGTTCAACGGATGGTGGTGGCGCGTTTCGGTAACCCGACACGTGAACATGCTCGTTGTGTGATTTTGATACAGATTTGATCAAAGACTTCGAAAAGAGCCTGCTGTTCACCACAGCAGGCTCTTTTATTTCAAGCCCTACATCCTATGACAACCATTGCCCAGACGTATCAACTAAAGACTACCCACAAAAAGATGCTGGCCGACACCCAAACGCCGGTAGGCATCTACCTGAAACTGCGCGATAAATTCGTGAACAGCATCCTGCTCGAAAGCTCTGATTACCACGGAAACGAAAACAGTTTTTCCTACATCTGCTGCGAACCCATCGCCCGGCTAGAGGTCAGGCAAAACGAAGCTTTCCAGCAGTTTCCGGATGGCACAGAAGAGCGGATTCCCCTTCAGGATAAAAAATCGGTTCTGCCACTGCTGGGTGAGTTTGCCAAACGATTTGAAACCCAGCCCAGTCCCTTCAAATTCATTTCCAATGGCTTGTTTGGGTACATGGCGTACGGGGCCGTACAGTATTTTGAAGACATTGATTTAAAAGCGACCCAACTGGCTGGAATTACCATTCCACTCATTCATTATCAGGTGTTTCGCTACGTCATTGCCATCAACCACTTCAAAAATGAGCTCTATATTTTTGAGCACCGGTACGCCGACCAGCCGGTAAAGGAGGAGGAAGGAATCGGATACCTGGAATCGTTGATCAAGAACAAGAACTTTCCGTTTTACTCCTTCAAACCCGAAAACGAAGAAGCTTCCAACTTTACGGATGAAGAGTTTCTCGAAGTACTGGCCCAGGGAAAGGCCCATTGCCAGCGCGGCGATGTGTTTCAGATCGTACTGTCGCGGCGTTTCTCCAAGCGTTTCCAGGGCGACGAATTCAACGTGTACCGAGCCCTTCGCTCCATCAATCCTTCTCCCTACCTGTTTTATTTCGACTTCGGCAGCTACAAAATATTCGGTTCCTCTCCTGAAGCCCAGATCGTCATTAAGAACCGCACGGCCAGCATCTTTCCCATCGCCGGCACGTTCCGCCGCACGGGCGACGACCAGGCCGATGCCGAAATTGCCCGCAAACTCTACGACGACCCGAAGGAAAATGCCGAACACGTGATGCTGGTCGATCTGGCCCGCAACGACCTGAGCCGGCACAGTGACCACGTGGCCGTGAAAACCTTTAAGGAAATTCAGTATTACTCCCACGTCATTCACCTGGTTTCGCACGTGGAGGGGCAGATCAACGCGCAGGCCAGCCCGCTGCAGATGGTGGCCGATACTTTTCCGGCCGGTACGCTGTCGGGCGCACCCAAACACATGGCTATGCAACTGATCGACCGGTACGAAAACCTGGACCGGGGCTATTACGGAGGCTGCATCGGTTTTATGGATTTCAACGGCGACTTCAACCATGCCATCATGATCCGTTCCTTTCTGAGCAAAGACAATACCTTGTATTACCAGGCCGGGGCGGGCGTAGTGGCCAAGTCGGTGACGGAAAGTGAATTGCAGGAAGTCAACAACAAGCTGACGGCACTTCGCCGGGCCATTGAAACGGCCAAGGATATTTAAGTCTTCAAGGGTGATGGGACAAATCAAAATTTACGGAATCCGCGAACACCTGCAACCAGTCCGAAATCAGATGTCGGAGGTTTTGCACCGTTGCGTCATGGAAGCCTTTCAGTACCCGGCTGACAAGCGGGCGCACCGTTTTTTGTACCTGGAAAAGGAAGATTTCTTTTACCCGGCCGGGCGGTCCGATCGGTACACCATTATCGAAATCAGCCTGTTCGAAGGTCGTTCGGTGGAAGCGAAGAAAAAACTGTACCGGCTGATTTTTGAACGATTTGCCGAAGAGCTCCGGTTGTCGCCCAATGATGTGGAAATCACCCTGTTTGAAACACCCCTGCACAATTGGGGCATCCGGGGAATGGCGGGCGACGAACTGGCGTTGAATTACGAAGTGAAGGTATAAGCAGTCAGCCATTGGCGATCAGCTAAGCAATGGAGATGAGAAATAAGATAAAGTCGTTAGGGTTGAGTATTTAAAATCAGAAAAAGAAAGAAAATGAAAATACTGGTGTTGGATAATTACGATTCCTTTACTTACAACCTGGTTTACCTGCTGAAGGAACTGGGAGTTCATCCTGATGTGCATCGGAACGACAAGATTGCCCTGGAAGAGGTAAAAAGTTACGACAAGGTGCTGCTGTCGCCGGGGCCGGGTATTCCTTCGGAGGCGGGCATCCTGCACGATCTGGTGCGGGAATACGCGGCTCAGAAAAGCATCCTGGGCGTTTGTCTGGGCCACCAGGGCATTGCCGAAGTGTTCGGAGGCACGCTGGAAAACATGGGCGAAGTACTCCACGGCATTTCTACCAAGGCCATCATTACCGAAAGCAATGAACGCCTCTTCAAAGGCGTGCCTTCGGAAGTGAAAGTGGGCCGTTATCACTCCTGGACCGTGATTCCCGAATCCATGCCCGATACGTTGCGCATCACGGCCGTAGACGAAAATGGCAAAGTAATGGCCCTGTCACACACCACTTACGATGTGAAAGGCGTACAGTTCCACCCCGAATCGGTGCTGACGGAGCACGGCAAAACCATGCTGGAAAACTGGTTGAAGGAGTAAATAAAGGGTGAAAGGGAGACCGGAGGAAGGGAAGCCAGGCTTTGGGCACTTCGACTGCGCTCAGTGACCAAAGCCTGGCTGGCGAAGGACCCGGGAGTGAGAAGATGATTAAATGATTCACTCAATCACTCAATGATTAGAAATGCTTGACAAGAAGATTGACATCCGGGAGGGAAGGGTGGAGGATATTCTGGCCCTTTACCCGACTATTCCGGAATTGATTCATCCGCACGGACGGGAGGAATACGAAAGACGGCTGTCAACTGCGCCGAAGCACCTCTTGCTGGTGGCTTACGAAGGAAACAAACCCGTGGGCTTTAAGCTGGGTTACGAACGCGATGCGGACGGCTCGTTTTACAGTTGGATGGGCGGAGTAGCCGTTACGCACCGGCGCTACGGAATTGCCGGGCAACTGGCTGCAGTCATGGAACGCTGGGCGAAAGAGCAGGGATACCTGGCCATCCGGTTCAAGACCCGCAATTCGCACAAACCGATGCTCTTGTTTGCCCTCAACAATGGTTTTGATATCCTGGCGGTAGAGCCCAGGGAAGAAGTAGCCGAACATCGGATTGTATTAGAAAAGAAACTATAAAATAAGCGATACAATTTACTGACGCATTTCATGAAACAAATTCTGAATCACCTGTTTGAGTACAAAACCCTGGATAAGGCACAAGCCAGGGAAATTCTGGTCAACATCGGGCAGGGGAAATACAACAACGCGCAGATCACGGCTTTTCTGACGGTGTATATGATGCGCAGCATTACCGTGGAAGAATTGGAAGGTTTCCGGGATGCAATGCTGGATCTGTGCCTTTCCATAGACCTTGCTGCCTACGACCCGATGGACGTGTGCGGAACGGGTGGGGACGGTAAAGACACCTTCAACATCTCCACGCTGGCCTCTTTCGTAGTCGCCGGAGCGGGACAACGGGTGGCCAAACACGGAAACTACGGCGTTTCTTCGCTCTGCGGTTCTTCGACCGTGATGGAATACCTGGGCTATACGTTCACCAACGACCGCGATTTCCTGACCCGGAAGATCGAAGAAGCCAACATCTGTTTTCTGCACGCCCCTTTGTTTCACCCGGCCATGAAGTACATCGGCCCCATCCGGAAGGAGCTGGGTGTGAAAACCTTCTTCAATATGCTGGGACCGATGGTCAATCCGGCTTTCCCTAAAAAACAGCTGGTAGGCGTTTTCAGCCTGGAGTTGGCCCGCCTGTACGCGTATCTCTACCAACAAACCGACAAGCAGTTTGCCATCCTGCACGCCCTCGACGGCTACGATGAAATTTCCCTGACTGGTAACTTTAAGATGATCAGCAAGCGGCAGGATCAGGTGCTTTCGCCACAGGACCTGGGTCTGGACAAATGGCAGCCGGAACAATTGTCGGGAGGTACTACGGTGAAAGAGTCGGCTGACATTTTTTTGCGGGTGCTGAAAGGAGAAGGAACGCCTTCCCAAACGCAGGCCGTGATTGCCAACGCCGGGATTGCCCTGTACTGTGCCGACGAAAATCGGTCCTTGTCCGATGCGATGGCCTTAGCCAAAGAATCCCTGGATAGCGGAAAAGCCCTGGCCTGTTTCAATAAACTGATGAATTGATGGATTGATGGATTGAATGGTTAAATTATTTCATTATCAAACTCCTAAACTCCCAAACTCAAATGAATATTTTAGATCAGATCATTGCGCAGAAACGGACGGAGGTAGCCGAAAGGAAGAGCCTGTATCCGGTGAAATTACTGGAATCCAGCATCTACTTTCAGACACCGCCGGTCTCCCTAAAGAAGTACCTGCTCCGTCCCGATAAGTCGGGCATTATTGCCGAAATCAAGCGGAAGTCGCCATCCAAGGGCACGATCAACCGCTACGTGTCGGTAGAGCGTACTTCGATTGGCTATATGCAGGCGGGCGCATCGGCGCTTTCGGTGCTGACGGACATGCCCTTTTTCGGTGGCAAAAACGAAGACCTGACCACTGCCCGGAAGTTCAACTTCTGTCCCATCCTGCGCAAAGACTTCACCGTGGATGAATACCAGATCATTGAAGCCAAATCCATCGGAGCGGATGCCATTCTGTTGATTGCCGCCGTGCTGGAGCCCAAAGAAGTGGAGCAGTTGGCACAAACGGCCCATTCCCTGGGACTGGAAGTGTTGCTGGAAGTACACAACCGCGAAGAGCTGGAAGCCAGCCTTTCCCCGCACGTAGATCTGGTGGGCGTCAACAACCGGAACCTGAAGGATTTCAACGTTTCGGTGGACACTTCCCTACAATTGGCGGAGGCCATCCCCGGCGATTTTCTGAAAGTATCCGAAAGCGGCATCAGCCAGGCGCAGACGATTCGACGGCTCAAACAAGCCGGTTATCAGGGCTTTCTGATTGGGGAAACCTTTATGAAACACAGCCGGCCGGAAAAGGCTTGTGCGGATTTTATTGAGGAAATCCAGCAAATGGAAGCGCAGGCGGTAGAGCGTGCCGCCGGAATGAGTCTGTAGGCGGAGTATCAGCCCGGCTAATTTCCTTTATCCGGGGGGAATGAGTATATTTAGGCCTGCCATTAAACCCTAATTATAACAATCCTAATACAAGCCCATGATAAAAGTCAAAGTATGTGGAATGCGCGAAAGCGAAAATATCCGTCAGCTGGTGGAGCTCAATCCCCATTACATCGGGTTTATTTTCTACGAAAAGTCGCCCCGTTTTGCCGGCGAAGACCTGGACCAGGAACTGCTGCTTTCCATTCCCCGGCACATCAAAAAGGTAGGTGTATTCGTGAATTCAAATTTTGATTACATCCTGAAGACGGTTCGGAAGTATGGACTGGATTGGGCGCAACTCCACGGAAATGAAACACCCGAGTTTTGTCGGAACCTGCGATTGAAAGGCGTGGGCATTATCAAGGCCTTTGCCATCGGACCGGATTTTAACTTCCGACAGCTCTACAATTTCAAACAGCACTGCGACTATTTCCTGTTTGACACCCAGGGCGTTCGTCCGGGTGGCAACGGAAAAACTTTTGACTGGCAACTGCTCAACCAGTACGACAACGAAAAACCGTTTTTCCTGAGCGGAGGAATTGATCTTCCGCACCTGGAACAACTACCGGAGCTTTCAGAGCTCAACCTGCACGCCATCGACGTGAACAGCCGGTTTGAAGAAAGTCCGGGACGGAAGGACATCAGTAAAGTCAGAACGCTGATGGAAAGGATGTCGGAAATGAAACTGACTACCGAAAAATAAGTTGATTGCGGCCCCGGGCTTTGGCCATTTGGGCACCAAATTATAAAATAAGCTCCATGAACACAGATTACCAAACCATCGGACTGGAAGGACTGACCGGACCGAATACCGCACCCGGCGCATTCGACGTAAACGAAAAAGGCTATTATGGCAATTACGGCGGGGCGTACGTTCCCGAAATGTTGTATCCCAACGTAGAGGAACTGCGCAACCGCTACCTGGAAATTATGGCTGAACCTGCTTTTCAGGCCGAATTTACCCAGCTGCTGCGGGATTTTGCCGGCCGGCCCACGCCCTTGTTTTTTGCTTCCCGGCTTTCCGAAAAATACAACACCCAGATTTACCTCAAGCGCGAAGACCTTTGCCATACGGGAGCCCACAAGGTGAACAACACCATCGGGCAAATCCTGGTGGCCCGTCGGCTGGGCAAACAGCGCATCGTGGCCGAAACCGGTGCCGGACAGCACGGCGTAGCGACTGCAACCGTCTGCGCCCTGATGGGCATGGAATGCATCGTGTACATGGGCAAGCTGGATATTGAGCGGCAGAAACCCAACGTAGACCGGATGAAAATGCTGGGAGCGAAAGTGGTGCCCGCCACCTGCGGCAGTCAGACGCTGAAGGATGCTACCAACGAAGCCATGCGCCACTGGATCAACAATCCGGTCGATACGCACTACATCATCGGTTCGGTGGTAGGTCCGCACCCGTACCCGGATATGGTCGCCCGATTTCAGTCGGTGATTTCCGAAGAAGTACGCCGGCAACTGCTGGAAAAAACCAACCGGCCCAATCCCGATTACGTCATCGCCTGCGTGGGGGGTGGCAGCAATGCAGCCGGGGCTTTTTATCACTTCCTCAACGAACGCGAAGTACGACTGATCGCCATCGAAGCCGGTGGCAAGGGGGTCGACTCCGGGCATTCGGCGGCGACAACGGCACTGGGAAAACCGGGCGTACTGCACGGCAGCAAAACCATCCTGATGCAGACCGAAGACGGACAGGTGACCGAACCGTATTCCCTGTCGGCCGGCCTGGATTACCCGGGTATTGGGCCCATCCACGCGCACCTGTTTGAAACCGGTCGGGCGGAGTTTCACGTCATCAACGACGATGAAGCCGTAACGGCGGCTTTCGAACTGAGCCGGACGGAAGGTATTATTCCCGCCCTGGAATCGGCCCATGCCTTCGCGTACCTACCCAAACTGAAAGCCCGCCCCGAAGAGGTAGTGGTGGTGAACCTTTCGGGCCGGGGGGATAAAGACCTGGCCACCTATTCTAAATTTGTTGACTGATTTTTGAACTGATAAGCCCCTTCACAATTATGAAAGTATTCCGTTTTTTACCCGTGTTGCTCGTCGTCCTGATCGCCACCGGATTTGCCCTTAACCGTACCCAAACTTCTGCTTCCGTGAACCCAACCGAATCTGCCAAGCCCGCTAAAATGCTGCGGCACGTGGTGCTGCTGAAATTCAAAGACACGTCCTCACCGGCCGACATCAAAAAAGTGGAAGACGCTTTCCGCGCCCTTCCCTCTAAAATCAAAGAAATCAAGAGCCTGGAGTGGGGCACCAACAACAGTCCCGAAAACCTGGCCCAAGGCTTTACGCATTGTTTTTTTCTCTCTTTTGCCGATGAAAAAGGCCGGGAAGCTTACTTGCCTCATCCCGACCACAAAGCCTTCGGACAAATACTGGGACCACACTTAGACAAGGTACTGGTAGTGGATTACTGGGCGGGGAACTGATTAGCACGGCACTATTTCCTATTCTCGTTCTTTTCCCATTTTCAACTTTTTACCCCATGTCATCCTCTCCTAACCGCATTTCCCGACTTTTCGATGAGAAGCCAGGCCAGGTGCTCAACGTATATTTCACTGCCGGATTTCCCCAATTGCACGATACGGTCACTATTCTGGAAACACTGCAGGAAGCGGGCGTCGATCTGATTGAAATCGGTATGCCTTATTCCGATCCGGTAGCCGACGGCGAAACCATTCAGGCCAGCAACCAGGTTGCCCTGGAAAACGGAATGACCATCCGGCTGTTGCTGGAGCAACTGCAGGGCATTCGTCAAAGAGTGTCCGTGCCCATTCTGCTGATGGGATACCTCAATCCGGTGATGCAGTTCGGCATGGAGCGCTTTTGCCAGACCTGTCAGCAAATCGGGATTGACGGCCTCATCCTGCCCGACATGCCGCTGGCAGAATACCAGGAAGAATACAAGCCGCTGTTCGATCGGTACGGCCTGTTCAACATCTTCCTGATTACGCCGCAAACCTCCGAAGCCCGCATCCGCCTGATCGACGAAATTTCCGACGGATTTATCTATATGGTTTCGTCCGCCAGTGTGACGGGCGCTACTTCGGGCATCAGCGAACAGCAGGAGGCGTATTTCAAGCGCATTCAGGCAATGAACCTGCGCAATCCGCGGCTGATCGGATTCGGTATTTCCAATCACGCGACTTTCACGCGGGCATCCGAATACGCACAGGGAGCCATTATCGGCAGTGCTTTCATCAAGGTATTGCAAAAGACGACCGATCTGAAGCGGGACATCACCGACTTCGTAACCTCCGTGAAAAGGGGAGAAGGCGTGGTAAGTTTGTAGTTGAGGCGTTTGTGAGGTGAATTCTCTGGTTTGGTAACCGGTTTCCGGGCGTTAAAATATGACTACTCTGCTTCCCTTTGTCAGCCTGATCGCCATCGCCGCTTTCCTCATATTTCTGTTTTCTGAACTCCGGGAGCAGGTAGCGAAAGACCTGGCAGAAAAGAGAAGAAGAGCGCGGCTGGCACTGTTGCAGGGTAAGTGGATCGATCAGTCGGGATTTCAGCCGCATATGGAAATCGGTCCCCGCGTGCTCACTTACCCGGAACTGGATAGGCCCAATGAATACGCCTACGAATTACTCAAAGATACCCTGGTCATCTATACCAGCCGCTCTATTCTGAGGAGCCGCATCGTCAGCATCGATACCCAAATGCTGATTCTGGAAACCGACGGAGAGGAAGCCATTTATACAAGAAACAGTGAACAGTGACTTTCAGCGATCAGCTTGTTTGTTTCATTCACTAATGAATTATTCATTAGAATATTACCCCATCACCCCATTAGCACATTGATCCTATGATCCTACAACTGGAACCCCAACTGGCCGATGAGCAGCGCAAGGCGATTGTTCAGCAATTGTCGGCCATCAAATACAAATCTACTCCGGTAAAAACCCAGTACGGTGAATACCTGGTGGGTATTGGGAAGGGCGAATTTGATATTCGCCAACTGGGGCTGCTCCCCGGCATCAAGGACATCCACATTGTGTCGGATACCTACAAGCTGGTGTCGCGGAAGTGGAAAGTGGCACCGACGGTCATCGACCTGGGCGACGGCGTGACCGTGGGCGGGGGAGGGCTTGCCATTATGACCGGACCCTGTTCCATCGAAAATGAAGCGCAGATTGAAGGCATGGTGGCGCATCTGAAGCAGAACGGCGTGCGCATCATGCGCGGCGGCGTATTCAAGCCCCGCAGTTCGCCCTACGCCTTCCGTGGACTGGGCATCGATGGCCTGAAGTTGTTTCACCGGATCTGTCGGGAAAACGGCATCAAGATCATTACCGAAGTGATGCAGGTCTCCCAGGTGGATGAAATGATCGATTACATCGACGTGTTCCAGGTAGGAGCGCGCAACACCCAGAACTTTAATCTGCTGGATGCCCTGGGCAAAGTAGACAAGCCCGTGCTGATCAAGCGAGGACTGTCCGGTACCATTGATGAACTGCTGCAATCGGCCGAATACGTATTTTCGGGCGGTAACGAACGCATCATGCTCTGCGAAAGGGGCATTCGTACGTACGAAACGGCCAGCCGGAACACGCTGGATCTGAACGCTGTACCGATCCTGAAAGAGAAGTCGCACCTGCCGGTGGTCGTAGATCCTTCACACGGCATCGGCATCCGTGACTTTATTGAACCGATGGCCCTGGCGGCAGTGATGGCCGGTGCTGACGGCATCATTTACGAATCGCACGCGACGCCGGAGGAAGCCGCATCGGACGGGGCGCAAACCCTGAACTTTGAGGAATCGGCTGAACTGATTCGGAAAATGCGACTGGCCCAGGACCTGCGACAATCTTTCTGAGACTTAATACTCCTTTAACCCGTTAAAAAAACGGGTTTCCATAGGTAGTTAAGTAAGCGGCGTCATTGCGAAGGGCCATGCAAGTCGGTGCGTTGGTAGGCCCTGAAGCAATCTCCAGTGGTAAAGTCAGCTCTCCACTTTTTACAATCGATTGCTTCGCTGGTGCTCACAAGGACGACGCGGTTTTACCAGGAGTGGTAAAGGGTTAAAGGAGGATTAAATGAGTCCAAAGAGATTTCATCTTTTAAAAAGATGGAATCTCTGGAAAATTCCTGTTCTTATCAATACGAAAGGGAGTGAGACGTAGTGATCAACAAGCCCGCTTTTCTATGAACATTGTTCAAATCAAGGAAACCTGTCTGTACGTAGAGGATTTGGATCGTACGGAAGCTTTTTATGGTGGGCTGATGGGCTTTCCGGTCATTGGGAAGGTAGAGGGAAGACACGTTTTTTTTCGAGCGGGCACTTCGGTGCTGCTGTGTTTTATCGCCGAAGTCACCCGGGCGGATATCAAACTTCCGCCACATTTCGGTTCGGGCAACCTGCACCTGGCTTTTGAAGTGAAAGGGGAGGAGTACGAAGCCTGGAAAGGGAAAATCGCTGCGTTGGGCATTGACATTCTGCACGAACAGGAATGGAAAAAAGGCAAGTTTTCTTTCTACTTCCGCGACCCGGACGGGCACGTACTGGAAATTTTACCGGAAAATGGAATCTGGGACTGAGTGATTGAGTGATTGAGTGATTCTACTATGGATACGGCTAGTTCTGATACGTTCCGGGAGTCGTGCCGTCCGCTCAGTGACCTTATTGTTTCTGGAGTGCTGACCGCGATACGATGTTACTTCTAAACTACCCAACTCCTAAACTTCAATGAATACTTCAGGGTTGTTCACAAAAAGTCAGCTCAGAGAGCTGGCGGAAGGGTCCAGTTATGAGCGTGGCCTTACGTATTACCGGAATGGCTACGTCAGAAATGTGGTTCGTCGCGGAAATGTGTTTGAGGGCAAAGTATCCGGAACCAGCAACTACAAGGTAAAGCTGGAGGTGGTCGGAAATGAATTGTCTTTCGACTGCAGTTGCCCCTACGATTTCGAAGGGATCTGTAAGCACTGCGTTGCCCTGGGATTGGCCGTATTGGATGGAAAATACGCCACCGATCCGGTATCTGCCTCATCGGGGTCGTTGGCTCCCAACGTTGCACCCGCCGATGAGCTGTTCCTGACCTACTATGCCAAAGTAGATCAGGCGTCTAAAAACGATTTTCTGCTGGCTTTGCTCAGCCGGGACGCCCATCTGCGGGGACAGTTCCTCCAGTTTGTCTATGATCAGGTGGCTCCGGCTGCCGGAAAGTCAGATATGGGCACTGCGTCAGTGCGAGCCGTGCGCATCGACGTGGATACGGTGAGGGATGAGGTCTACCGGATTTTGGCGGGAATGGATTTCGACGATCTGGATTACGATACTTACGGGCGACAGTATGACCGGTACGTAGAAAGCTGGGAGCAGTCACAGGACATTGCCGAAGATATGATCCGGGAGGAGTTGGCTGCCTATACCCAAAAAGCCATTGCCTGGGTGCAGCAGGGCGATCTGCTCAACGGACTGCGGATGATGCTGGGTGTGTACGAAGCGGCTGACAAAGTCACCGAGCCGGCTTCCGACGATTACAGCATCTTCGACGGTCTGGATTACCGCGACGAAGTAATGCGGCTCTTTGAAGAACAACTGACGGAATTTAACAATTCGGTGAATGGCGTGATTGTGGCGGAGAACATTGTCCGGCAGGTGTTCGATACACTGGTAGAGCGCACACTTCATTACCTTGCTTCTTTTGATGAAGAAGCCGGAGAAGCACAGGTGCGAATAGACTGGAATGTGTGGAATGAATTGCTCCTTACTTTGCTCTCCCAAGCCTCCCTGGCCGACTACCTGTACGAATTGATCAGCAAACATCGGCTCATCAATCACGAAACGGTGCCGCTGGTCCTGCGGATTGCCGAGTGGAAAAAGGACGATGCGCTTTGGATTGATACTGCCGAAAAGTACCTGGATTCCGTTCCTTCGGTGGCCGGGCCCCTGCTCGAAAAATACCAGGCGCAGGACAACTGGGAAGCTTTCGTCAGGGCGGCTAAAAAACTGATGAAAAGCCGATCCCACGAATTTGACCAGTACCTGCACGATACCCTCCGCTACGAACAGCATCCGAAACTCTACGTGGAGGCGCTGGAAAGCCTGACCCAACGCACCCGCAACGTGGCTCATTATCAGGAACTGCGCCAGTACCTGACGGAGAAACAATGTAACCAGTTCATCAGCCAGAGCAATAGCTTCTACGATCCGCTGTTTGTGGTGCAGATGCTGGCGGTGGAAAAGCGTTACGAAGACATTCTGGAGGTAGTCAGAAAAAATAAGTCCAGCGGCGGGGGCAATTTCGAGCAGTTGCTGGCACCCATCTTATCGGTGTATCCGGAGGAGTGTTATGAGCTGGTGGTAGCCAAATGCGGTGCTGAACTGGAGTCGGGTGGTCGGGGGCGGTACGCTTACCAGCAGATAGCGAAATGGCTGAAGGCCCTGACAGCCGAGAAGTCCCTGAACGAAGAAGTGAAAGCCTACGTGCTGCATTTGTACAACAGTAAGCCCATTTTGCCCGCTCTGCGGGACGAGTTAAAAAAAGCCGGTCTGGTTTGATTTTTGAGCCCGTTCCCGAAAATTGCCTGGCCGATAAAATTTTCCGGTAGGGTTGTATCAGCTAGAGAGGGGCGTTTTGTATATTTAACAATCATTTCATTGTAATTACTTATCAATTATGGCAAAGAGCACGGATGCTAGAAAAGAGAAGAAAAAAGAACCCACCAAAAGCCTGAAGGAGAAAAGAGCTGAAAAACAGCAGAAAAAATCCTCCCGAAAGTCTGATTAAGGTAAAGTATTTCTGAACGGCCACCCGTTTAGTCAAACGTACAAAGCCGGATCTCAACGCAGATCCGGCTTTTTGTTGTATCCATCTGTTAGCTTCAGCCGCAGACATTCGCACCGAATTGGGAGTGGGTCCTGAATTTCTCTCTCATTCGTCGTGGCTTGTTCAAAGAGTACGTTTATTTTTGCTGTCCGATTCAATTGGTCAACAATTCCCATTGATCTGAACTGACATTCATCCAGCCTTTTTGTGGACATTCATCAGATTCTAGCCCGATATTGGAAGTACAAGCAGTTTCGTCCTTTGCAGGAGGAAATCATTCAATCCGTATTGGCCGGCAATGATACGCTGGCACTTTTGCCCACTGGTGGCGGTAAGTCGATTTGCTTCCAGGTACCCGCGATGGCCAAAGAAGGAATCTGTCTGGTCGTTTCACCGCTCATTGCCCTGATGAAAGACCAGGTGGAGCAGCTCAAGCGCCGCGATATTCCGGCTGTAGCGCTGTTTATGGGCATGAGCCGGCGGGAAATTGACCTGGAACTGGACAACTGCGTTTTCGGCAAATACAAGTTCTTGTACCTATCACCGGAGCGCTTGCAGACGGAAATCGTCATTGAGCGGGTAAAGCGGATGAACGTATGCCTACTGGCCGTGGACGAAGCCCACTGCATTTCGCAATGGGGCGAAAATTTTCGGCCTCCTTACGCCCAGATCGCCGAATTCCGCCAAATCATTCCCAAGGTTCCGGTCATTGCTCTCACGGCCACGGCCACCGAAGTAGTAAAAAAGGACATTCAGGAAAAGCTGAACTTTGTCCGGCCAAAGGTGTTTCAGAAAAGCTTTTCCCGGGCCAACCTATCGTATTCGGCCTACCTGGAAGAAGACAAGGAAAGACGCCTGCTCAAAATCCTGGAGAACGTGCCCGGCACGGCCATTGTGTACGTGCGTAGCCGCAAGCGTACCCAGGCCATCGCCGAATGGCTGCAGCGTTGCGGCATCCGGGCCGATTTTTACCACGCCGGTCTGGACAACGCGCAGCGGTCTAACCGCCAGGATGCCTGGATCAGTAACCGGACCCGGGTCATTGTAGCCACCAATGCTTTCGGAATGGGCATTGATAAGCCCGACGTGCGAACGGTGATCCACCTGGACCTGCCCGATACCCTGGAAGCCTACTACCAGGAAGCTGGAAGGGCCGGCCGGGACGAACGCAAGGCCTATGCCGTGGTGCTGTTCAATTCCGGCGACGTGAATGATCTGGAGCGGCGGGTTTTGCAAAGTTATCCTCCCGTAGCTGTGATTCGGCAGGTGTACCAGGCGCTGGCCAATTATTATAAGCTGGCCGTGGGCAGCAGCCAGTTTGCGAGTTACGATTTCGACCTGGACGATTTTCGTAAGGTCTACGACCTGCCGGCCTCCGATACGTACCAGGCCATCAAGCGACTGGAAGAAGCCGGACTCATCCAACTGAGTGAGAGCTACTACACACCATCCCGACTCTACTTCCCGGTCGATAACCGCCAACTATACGAATTCCAGGTGGCCAATGCCATCTACGATCCGTTGATCAAACTGACCCTGCGCGTGTATGGGGGCGAATTGTTTTCCAATTTCCTTACCATTTCCGAAAATACCCTGGCCAAGCACCTCCACGCCTCCGTAAAAGACGTTCAGGCGTATCTGACCCGCTTGCATCAGGTGGGCATTGTGGTATACGAGCCACAGAAGGACAAGCCGCAACTGACCTTTCTCACGCCCCGCCACGATTCGCTCAACCTGCCTATTGACGCACGGACCCTGGAAGTGCGGAAACAGCGGGACCTGGAAAAGGCGAAGGCAGTGGCTAATTACGTACAGCACCCTTTCCGGTGTCGTACCCAGTTGCTGCTTGAATACTTCAATGAATTGACGGATGCGACCTGCAAGGTGTGTGATAACTGTCTGAAACGCAAAAAATGGAGCGTCGAACTGCCGGAAAGCCTCAGTGAACACCGCAAGCAGATCCTTCGCTCTCTGCAACCCGGTGCACTCAGCCTGACGGGTCTGGTGCAACAACTCAAGCCCAAAAATGAAGAAGTGCTGCTCAAAACCATCCAGGAAATGGTAGGCGCCGGGGAAATTTTATACCTGGAAAACGGCAATATCGCCCTGACCGGACAATGAATTGATCTTACTGCTGCTTTTTTGCGTAAATTGCCTGCCAACGAAAATGAACCTATTCACTGACCATGGCTGAGAAAGCAACCTTCGCGAAACAAGTAAATATCAAAAACCGCAAAGCGTCGTTTGAATATCAGTTTCTGGATACCTACGTAGCCGGAATCATGCTCACTGGTTCTGAAATCAAGTCCATCCGCCAAAGCAAAGTCAATTTGCAGGATGCCTATGCCGTATTTTTGGGGGAGGAATTGTACGTAAAGCAAATGCACATTTCACCCTACGAGCAGGCGACCTATTATAACCACGATCCGCTGCGCGATCGCAAACTGTTGCTGCAGAAACGCGAATTGAAAAAACTGATGGGGAAGCTCACCGACAAAGGGCTCACCATTGTGCCTACCCGGCTCTTTACCAACGACCGCGGCTTTGCCAAGCTGGAAATTGCCCTGGCCAAAGGGAAGAAACTCTACGACAAGCGCGATGATATCAAGGAAAAGGATATCAAGCGGGAAATGGACCGGGAGCGGGCGTAAGCCGATATTTCATGAAAGCATTCTGATGCAGTCAGCCGGAAGGAGAGAAGCGCTCTATCCGGCTTTTTTGTGCATTGACCCAACAGGCGTCCTTCCGACGTTCCTTTTCCCTTTGAGATTCGGATTTCACACCGCTTATATGCGCCGCTTTTTGTGTTTTTTCCGTTAATAAAATCTGGCAATTTCTGGGTATATTCGGATTAGGATTGGTGTTTCGCGGTGAGAAAGCCGCTGTAAAGCCAATTCTGGCGCTTTTGAGCCCCAAAGTGTTTCAAAGCCGCCTTCATTCAAATCAAAGAAAGGTCCTACTATTTATGGGTAGAAAAGTGCTTATCCTGAACCAAGATTACAGTGCCCTTACGGTTTGTACCGTTCCCAAAGCCTTTATTCTGGTATACCTCAAAAAAGCCGAGCTGGTATCGGAGGCCAGTGATTTACAATTGAGAAGCGTATCGCATACGTATCCGATGCCTACCGTCATTCGTTTGTTCAAGTATGTGCACCTGCCGTACAAGGGAGTCATTCTCAACCGACAGAATATTTTCAAGCGCGATGGGCACCGCTGTCAGTACTGCGGTACCGCCGAAGAGCTGACGCTGGACCACGTAGTGCCGAAGTCGCGGGGTGGGCAGTCCAAGTGGGACAACCTGACTACTGCCTGCAAACGCTGCAATTCGCGCAAGGGAGATTATACCCCCGAAGAGGCCAGCATGATTCTGAAGCAGAAGCCCTACAAGCCGTCCTTCATTGTCTTTCTGCGCGATTTTTCGGGTCATATCGAAGAAGACTGGCGGCCTTACCTGAGCAAAAAAATGAAGATGCTGGATTGACAATCGGCCATTTTGATGCCCGTGAGCGGCATTACGCTATTAAAAAAGGTGGCCCAACTTGCCAGTTTTCTGAAAACTGACAAGTTGGGCCACCTTCTTAATTTAGAAACCAAGGTGAGCAAATGATCACATGGTTGATCAGAGAATATTCAGCGACTGTTCTTTGATTTTCTCCAGTTCTTCCTTCATTTCGATCACCATTCGCTGAATATCGGCATCGTTGGCCTTGGAGCCGATCGTGTTGATTTCCCGCCCGATTTCCTGGGCTATGAAATTGAGTTTTTTTCCATTTCCTTCCGGCGATTCCATGGCTTCCAGAAAATAGTCCAGGTGGTTGAGTAACCGTACTTTTTCTTCGCTGATCTCCAGCTTTTCGATGTAGTAAATCAGTTCCTGCTCAAAGCGGTTCCGGTCGAAGTGTTCATCGGCCACCAGTTCCCGCACCTGCTTCTGGAGGCGTTCCCGAATGGCCAGAACACGCATGGGATCTTTCAATTCTACCTGCTGGAGCAGATGGCGGATGCGCTCAATGTATTGGATAAACTTTTGTTCAAGCGCTTTGCCTTCCTGGATACGGAATACATTGCATTCCTCCAGGGCTTTTTCGACGGCCTCTCGGGTGCATTCCCATTCCAGGAGCGCTTCCTTCCGCGATTGGTCGGTGTGGGCTTCGTTTACGTACGCTTCGGGCATTTGCAGCGCCAGCTGGTAAAGTTCCTCCGTGGGCGATATACCCAGGGCCAGGGCTGTTTCGCGTAAGTCGCGGTAATAAGCTTCTACCAACGGGCGATTGATAAACACCTTGGGTTTGATTTCTCCCGTTCGCTGCATTTCAATGCTGAGACTGACTTTTCCCCTTTCCAGCACCTGGGTCAGCAGATTACGCAGTTCAATTTCTTTGTCAGAGAGGTTTTTGGGGAGGCGGAAGTTGACGTCCAGAAATTTGGAATTGAGCGATTTGATGTCTACGGTAACGGAAATCGCTTCTTTTTCGACGGTGGCCGTACCGAAGCCGGTCATGGATTTAAGCATACTAAACGGAATGTTTCATACATAATGCGCCAAAGGTAGTCAATGCCCGGTCTTTATTTGGTAATATATGGATATATTCATTTTCCAGGAATGAATTTTAGCGTACTTTTGCGGCAAATCAATCCCGCTCCTCAACCTATGAAATTTGGCGTTGTCATATTCCCCGGCTCCAATTGCGACGAAGATGTCATCTACGTACTGAAGAATATCCTGAAGCAGGAAGTGGTGCGGCTCTGGCACAAAGATACCGACCTGCAGGGTTGTGATTTCATTGTCCTGCCCGGCGGTTTTTCGTACGGTGACTATCTGCGCTCCGGGGCCATTGCCCGCTTTTCGCCCATTATGGAAAGAGTGATTGCTTTCGCCAATCAGGGAGGGTACGTGCTGGGCATCTGCAACGGCTTCCAGATTCTGACCGAAGCCGGCCTGTTGCCCGGTGCTTTACTGAGAAATGCCGAACAGAAATTTATCTGCAAAAACGTTTACATCCGGCCTAAAAACAACACCACGCTGTTTACCAGTGGCCTGGATACCCGGAAAGCCTATAAAATACCCATTGCCCACGCCGAAGGACGATATTACGCCGATGCGGCAACGCTGAAGCAACTCAACGATAACGGTCAGGTGTTGTTCCGTTACTGCGACGAAAACGGCCAGATTGAAGAAGGATTCAACGCCAACGGTAGTGCCGAAAACATTGCGGGCGTGTGCAATGCCACTAAAAACGTGTTCGGACTGATGCCGCACCCAGAAAGGGCGGCCGATGAGGCCCTTGGTAATACTGACGGTCGTATCTTCTTTGAACAATTAGTAAAAGCCGTTCAACAGCCCGCGTAGCAATCAGGTATGTTGAGGCCTGCCTTTCGCAGCCAGTTCAAGAAAATCCCTTCCTTTGATGAATTAGGAAGGGATTTTTTTGTCTTCTGACGAACCTATCCGTATCATGATTGAATGATATCAGGAGATGACTGGAAATGCGATGAGATATACATGCGCCTCCATTTGATTTCTTGAATAGAATGGAGCAAACTTATTATTCACTGTCCTGGTAATCAATCATTTCATTAGGTACGCATGGGGAGGAGCTCCTCCGGCGGAACAATTAGCACCTTAACTTATGATACCAAAAAAATCGAAATTATACAGTGTGGTACACGGGAAGTGTCCGCGGTGTCACGAAGGGGAAGTGTTTAAGAACCGCAATCCCTACCATTCGCTGGCCTTTGCCAAGATGTACGAACATTGCAAACATTGCGGACAGTCGTTTGATCCGGAGCCGGGGTTTTACCAGGGCGCTATGTACGTGAGCTATGCACTCACGCTGGGTGTTACTTTACCGGTAGGGTTGATTCTGCTGCTGGTGCTCAATGCCAGCCTATTCTGGATTCTGGGCATCCTTACCGTGATTTTGCTGGTGATGCTACCGGTCATTTTCCGGCTTTCGCGGCTGGTATGGCTCAACTTTTTTATCCCGTACCGGCCACTGGAGTCTGAGCAAAAGCGCCCTTAGGTCACTAACCTTTCATTCCTTTCAGTACAATGTCTCTTTCGCCCGCCCAGCTGACCAGGTCCTGCCGCGATATGGCCGCCGCCATCAGGTCAGGAAACTGATCGGGGGTGCAGGCAAAGACGGGGATGCCCAATCCGGCCAGAAACCGGGCGTGGGCCGAATCGAAGGAGGGAGCCCCGTGGTCGTCCAGGGCCAGCAGCGTAATCACTTGTACACCCGCCTCTGCCAGTTCGGTAACCCGACGCCGCATCTGGGCCGCATCACCGCCTTCGTACAGGTCCGTAATCAGCACCAGAATGGTATCCTGGGGCTTAGTGATGATCTGCTGACAGTAACCCAACGCTTTGTTAATGTCCGTACCGCCGCCCAATTGCACGCCAAACAACAATTCTACCGGGTCTTTCAGGTCTTCGGTGAGGTCGGCCACCTCCGTGTCAAATACCACCATCTGGGTTTTGATGGCCGGTAACGATGCCATTACCGCTCCAAAAATGCCGGAATACACCACCGACGTTCCCATAGAGCCGCTCTGGTCGATGCACAGCACGACGTCTTTGAGCGAACGGCGGGTCTTACGTCCGTAGCCAACCCTTTCTTCGGGAATAATGGTTTTGTACGCAGCCTGGTAATGGCGGAGGTTTTTCCGGATGGTCGTGTTCCAGTCAATTTCATTGTAGCGGGGCCGGCGGTTGCGAGTAGCGCGGTTGAGGGCACCCATAATGGCCTGCTGGGTGTTCTGGGCCAGCTTTTGAATGAGCTCATCCACGACTTTCTGCACGACCCTCCGGGCGGTGTCGCGCGTTTTGCTGGGAATCAGCTTACCCAATTCCATGAGCGTAGCTACCAGGTGTACGTCAGGGGTGGCTTGCTCCAGAATCTCCGGCTCCAGCATCAGCTTCTTTTTTAACTCATTCTGTTTGAGCGCGTCACCCTGCATCACCTGCACCACCGATTGAGGAAAATAATTCCGGATGTCGCCCAACCAGCGGGCTACGCTGGGTTGAGAGGCTTCCGATCCGCCTTTTCCCTTCGTTTCCCCGTAATCAAACTTGCGCTTTCGCTCAAATTCGTACAGGGCGGCCAGGGCTTTGTCCATCTGGGCTTCCGTTTGTGACAACGCCGCACCAGTTCCATCTGCTTCATCGCCTCCCAGAATCAGGCGCCAGCGTTTCAGGGTTTCATTCTGCATCATTCAATGTATAAGCTGTCAGTAAATGGCTTGTAAAATAGTGGTTGTTGTAGAGAATAGCATCAACTCATTCTGCCCAATTACTTAAAGAGAAAGGCAGGGCCGCCAATGGCTGCTACCTACTTTCTGCCTGCCGGATCAGAACCTAAATATATAAAAATCCCTGATGGATTCCTTGCTGAATCCTTATTTTTCTTCGTGAATATTGTGTTTTTCTCATATGGGGCAATGGTGTTTGAAAGGCGTAGCTTACGTAAGCCAGGCCCTTGCGGAATAAGCCATTTTTCTAATCAATAATCCCAACCATTCCCCGAAGGCTTCGTTTTTACTCACTCAACCGTTTTTTTTATATTCAACAAGTAATGAATAACCATACTGATCGCATAAATTCCAATCCGGACGTGGTATTGATTGGAGCGGGGATAATGAGCGCCACCCTGGGCGTTTTGCTGAAAGAATTGGAACCTGATCTGAGCATCGAAATCATTGAGCGATTGGACGTGGCCGCTGCCGAAAGTTCCGACGCCTGGAACAACGCCGGAACCGGCCATTCCGCTTTCTGCGAACTGAACTATACGCCCCAGCTTCCCGACGGAAGCGTGGATACATCCAAAGCAACCAAAATTGCCGAATCCTTTGAAGTATCCAAACAGTTCTGGGCATTTCTGATTGAGCACCAGATGGTGAATTTATCTGATTCGTTTATCCGGCAGATTCCGCACGTCAGCTTCGTGTGGGGAGAAGAAAACGTAGACTTCCTGCGTAAGCGGTACGAAGCGCTCCAGCGTTGCCACCTGTTTCGGGGAATGTTGTATTCGGAAGATCACCGGCAACTGACCGAATGGATGCCGCTGGTGATGGAAGGAAGGGACCCGTCCGAAAAAGTGGCTGCTACCTACATGCCCATCGGTACGGACGTGAATTTCGGATCCCTGACGCGTTGCATGTTTGATTACCTGAAGGAGCGAAAAGGCGTCAACCTGCATTTTCATCACGAAGTGCTTGACCTGGACAAACAACTGGATGGCTCCTGGAATGTGGAGGTGCGTGATCTTTCTACCCGCAGCAGGAGGGAAATCAACGCCCGGTTTGTTTTCATCGGAGCCGGAGGCGGTTCGCTGCCGCTGCTGCTCAAGTCCGGGATACCCGAAGGCAAGGGCTTTGGTGGCTTCCCGGTGAGCGGGCAGTGGCTGCGTTGCACCAACCCGGAGGTAATAGCAAGACACAACGCCAAGGTGTACGGCAAAGCGGCGGTGGGTTCGCCGCCCATGTCGGTGCCGCACCTGGACACCCGGATGATCAAAGGCAAGAAGGAACTCCTGTTCGGCCCTTACGCCGGATTCACCACCCGCTTCCTGAAACAAGGTTCCTACTTCGATTTACCCAAGTCCATCCGCTTTGCCAACATCCGGCCCATGCTTTCAGCAGGGTTGCACAACATTCCCCTTACCAAATACCTGATTGACCAGGTTCGTCAGTCGCCGGAAGAGCGATTTGAAGCATTGAGGGCGTATTTTCCAGAGGCAAACATGACCGATTGGCAATTGGAGATTGCTGGTAAGCGGGTGCAGGTAATTAAGAAAGACGAAAAAGAGGGAGGCATCCTGGAGTTCGGGACAGAAGTAGTCAGTGCGGCCGACGGCAGCATCGCGGCCCTGCTGGGGGCCTCACCGGGCGCTTCTACCGCCGTGTCCATCATGCTCACCCTGATGCAGCGCTGCTTCCCCAATCATTTGCATTCACCCAAATGGCAGAGTAAGTTAAAGCAGATGATTCCTTCCTACGGGCAGTCGCTGGGCAACGACCCGGTTCTTTGTCAGTCGGTGAGAGCGTATACCAGCCAGGTACTTAATCTGAAATCGTCTGAGCAAACAATTCTTTAAAACCGATGAAAGAATAGCCCTTGGATTCCTTTGCTATTTCAACCAACTTAATATCAAAACGCGCCTTCATCGTACGTACAAACTACCATCTCATTGAAGAATCTAGGACCCCACTTTTTCTTATATTCCTGCTTTAGGCTATCTGACAAAGGTGTTCCATAAATGAGGTAAGAATGCATATCCATACCACTACGCTGAAAACCTATACTACAGGGATCACCACTCTCGATTCGAATACAGCTTATTTGATTTAATTTACTTTGTATTGTAACAAGGTTTCCTTTTGTCCAACCAATATCTTTTAATACTGAATCCATTCGTGATGGGTGGCGCTCCAGATGCCATCCTGGTTTAACTTTCCCGTAAGTATTATCATCATTATATATGGATAATTCCCTGAGCTTATTATTATCAAATTCTATTGAAAGGTGTTTTCCTGATGGCACAATGGAATCAACATATTTTTTCAAATCAAGAATTTCTTGCTGATGGTTATTAAAATGGCTGATCATTTCTTCTTGGCTATATGACTTATCAAAGGCACCCAGGAGACTCAAAGTAAATATCAACCCAGTGAAAAACAGTAATATAATAGTCCCAGCAATCCACCTTAAAATCTTTCGATTCATTTTATATTTATTTGATGTGAAATTTTATAAATGAACCTATTCTGCTTACAAATTTAGTATACTATGCTTGCTTTGTTTAAACCGGCAATCCCAGCAACAGCTTCACCACTGGTAAGGCTTTTTCAGCCCTTTCGGTATTGAAGTCGGCGTAGGCGTCTTCCTTACCAACCAGCAATGTCTCCGGCGCTTCCATCCCCCGTTTGGCTTTGGCTCCTAACTGGTGTCTTTCGGCGGGTTCAAACCGGGAAAAGGTTCTCCGCAGAATGGGCAATAGCTCTACGAACTGAGTTGATTCCAGTTCGGCAATCCACTTGTGCAGGATGCTCCACAAAACGTGGTCGTACAGCAGAATCATGCCGCTTCCTTTCAGAAAGCCTTCGAGCCAACCGGCCGAATGGGCGGGCTCATTTCCCACCGAAAGGGCCAGACCAAACTGGCGGGCGGTTTCTTCCTCGGACAAGTTTTTGGCGTCGAACAGCAGGCGGCAGGTGCAACCGGTGATGAGTGGATTGACGTAGGGCTTGTCCAGCAATACCGAAAGCGTCTGGTACCAACTCTGCTGCAGCAGTTCGTTTTCCAGCAAGCGCACGGCCTCATCGGCCTTTTTCATGTTGTCGAACATCCGGTTGGCACTGTTGTCGTCCAGCCCGTAACATGCGTTGGGTAGCCCGATGCAGATGCGCGTCAGCAGGCCTTCTACCAACTGATTGACAGCACTCAGGTCGGTTTTCCGAACGTTGCCATAACGGCTCACGTCCACCAGCGGCGAAAGGGCACTCATCAACTCCATAATATCGCTTGAAACCGTCGCCAGTTCGTTGATGCGGCGGAGCAGTTGTTCGATGGCACTGAACAATTCGGCTGGAATGGCCTGCTGGATGAGTTCGGCGACTTCGGTAATGGAAGCAGAGCGCCCGCTTTTGTCCAGCACGAATTTGGAGCAGGCTTCCTCCACCGTATTGCCCCAGATGCCTTTGTCGATGATCCGGATCATCATTTCGGGTTCCCAACGCAGGGCCCACATTTCCTTAAATGTTCCTTTGCCACCCGCGTAGTACTTGATTCCCCAGTTAATGCCCAGCAGTTCGAGCCGATGCAGAAATTTGCTGCGGTTGAGGTCCAGTTCTTTCCGCAGATCCAGTTCGTATTCTTTGCGGTGTTCACTGGTTTCCAGCCGCAGCTTTTTTTGGAGGAACTCAAAATCCGTTTGCAACGGTAATTTGGGCAGGTCGCGGGGCACTTTTCCAATGTTGTGCGCCACGATCAGTTCTTCATCTACCAGCTTGAGCAAAACCTGATCACCCCCGCAGATGACGGCCTGCGTGGCTTCGTTGAGTTCCAGCAATCCCGGCCGCGAAAGATTGCGGATGCCGGCCAAGGCTTCGGCCAGCCGGAATGCTTCGATGACGTGGGCGGTGGAAACGTCCATTTTCTTCATTCTGAACAGCTTGGCTACGCGGGTGAGCCAGCGAATGCCCTGGTCTTCCGGAAAGTCCCAGAGGTGTTCGTACCAGCCCGGCGATTCGATGCCGGCTCCGTAGCCACTGTTCCAGCTCAGGCGGCTGTTGGTCCAGGGAATCCAACTGCAATTGACCTTGGCTTTCGGTAGGCCTTTAAGTCGTTTTTCGTCGGCTTTTTCGGTGCTGGTCGTATCACGGAGGGCCGGCGCGTGCCAGGCTCCACAGATCACCACAATGATCTGGTAATCCTCTTTGATCGCCTGACGAATGATGCGACGCATATACGCTTCCCGCAGGTCATCCCGGTCCTGATTCGGTTTTTTGGTGTCGTCGTGACCGGGTTCGCGCAGTGCTTCGATGGCCATCATAATGCCCTCAAAGTGCCCGGCCGATTCCCCGGACAGGTATTTCTGTTCAAAATGGTGCTCCCACCAGAGCTCCCGGTCGGTGTAGCCAGCCAATTGGGAAAGGTAGGAGAGTGGGTCGTGACGGATGGGCAAAGCGGGCAACTCCGGTTCAGCATCCTCCTCTTCATTCTCCGTTGGCGACTTCGCCGGCTGTTCCTGGGTGGCTACTTTGGCCGCTTGTTCCATCGCAAACTGATGGCTCAGCGGCAGATCCATCATTCGAACGGGCACCTCGTTGAGCGCCCCGTAACTCATAGCCTGCCATTCGGGTGAAAACCGGGCAAAAGGGTAGAAGACAGCCTGTTTGGGTGAATCGACATTGTAGGCCAGCACGGCTACTGGCGGAGTCATTTCCCGGTGAGCTACCCAGGACAAAATGCTTTCGGCTTCGGGTGGGCCTTCCACCAGAATCAGATCGGGGCGCAGGGTGTGTAGTGATTCCACCACGTTTTTTGCCGAACCAACGCCGTGGTGCCGGATACCCAGAATGTGAATGGCCATGAATGGATGAGTGAGAAAGGAATGAAGTTTGGAATAAAACGGCTTGTTACAGAGAAATTTCCTTGCACGAACGGTAGATGTCCCGCCAGTCTTCCCGGGTTTTCAGCACCGTTTCCAGGTATTCGTTCCACACCACTTTATCCTGCACCGGGTCTTTCACCACGGCGCCCACCAGGCCGGCGGCCATATCCTGGGCGTTCAATACGCCATCGCCGAAGTGAGCAGCCAGCGCCAGGCCATTGTTCACCACCGATATGGCTTCGGCCGTGCTCATGCTGCTGCTGGGCGATTTGATTTTGGTTTTGCCATCGGCCGTCACGCCCGCCCGTAGTTCGCGGAAGATGGTTACGATGCGGCGGATTTCCTTCAACGAAGGCGCTTCAGCGGGCAGTTCCAGCGTTTTCGACAGACTGGCAACCCGGCGTTGCACAATCTCAATCTCCTCTTCGATCGATTCGGGTACGGGCAGAATGACAGTGTTGAACCGCCGCTTCAGGGCACCCGACAGTTCGTTGACGCCTTTGTCGCGGTTGTTGGCCGTGGCGATGACGTTAAAGCCTTTCACCGCCTGTACTTCCATATTCAGTTCGGGTATGGGCATCATCTTTTCCGACAAAATGGTGATCAGCGTATCCTGTACATCTGCCGTAATACGGGTTAACTCCTCAATCCGGGCGGTTTTTCCCTCTTTCATGGCCACCATCATCGGCGAAATGACCAGCGCGTTCTCAGAAGGACCTTCGGCCAGCAGCCGGGCGTAATTCCAGCCGTAGCGGATGGATTCTTCGCTGGTACCCGCCGTACCCTGTACCAGCAGGGTAGAGTTGCCGGAGATGGCCGCCGCTAGGTGTTCCGCTACCCACGATTTGGCCGTGCCCGGCAAACCGTACAGCAGCAATGCCCGGTCGGTGGTCAGCGTAGCCACGGCAATTTCCATCAGCCGCCGACTTCCGATGTACTTGGGCGACACTTCAAAGCCGTTCTTCAACTTTCCACCCATCAGATAGGTGACGACGGCGGCCGGCGACAGCAACCAGTTGGGAGGCAGATGGCCCGTGTCCTGTTTCTTCAATTCGGCTAATTCTTCGGCAAAGAGCTGTTCGGCGTGTTGACGTAATACGTTCATGGATAGGGGTTTAATGTGCTAATGGGTTAATATTAATGTATGCCGTTATCTGATTACTGCGATACGTCTCAAAGACGCAATAAATTGCGTCTCTACTATTCATTACTCATTGTTCACTGTTCACTGAAAAGGCTCTATTCATTTCCTCCCTTAACTCCAGCATGTGAATCAGCGGATACACCAGCGTTTCGCGCAGTTGCTGCTTCAGCCATTCCTGGTTCTTTTCGGCTACCAGTCCATCCAGTTCCTTGACAATGGCCGGATGCACGTATAGCGCCATGCTGGCAATGAATTGCTGGTTCTCCTTGCTGTAAAAGTACTTCTCTATGCTCTTGGCCAGCATACCGACGACGTGTCGGGTAAATGGCAGTGACCATTGCTGCAGGTGTTTCCCGGTCAGGAATTCGCGGTTTTTTTGCGGGGCACTCAGGTCTACGTGCTGCTGAAAAAAAGCTTCCAGCTCCTCCTGGGGCAGTAATTGGCAAAGGCGGATGGGTTCAGCACTTTTGAGCTGAGCGATCCAGGCCCTGGCCCATTCGGTCTGCCGGTGTAAAAGAATGGCTTCGGACAGGGAGTTTAAAAAAATGGATGGCTGAGACTTATTGTCCTTTTTAGTCAGCCAGTTGTTTTCGGCAAAGGTTTTCAGCACTTCTCCTTCGGTCATTTCAAAGTGCTCTTGCCAATGGGCCGGGTGAATGGTTTTGAGCAATTCACTGAGCCAGTATTCGGCATCCGTATACTTTTTTACGTCCGTACTGATCTTTTCAAAACCCAGCTGCCGGTGCATAAAATCTTCAGAGAAGAAGAGATCGCCGTTTTTGGGCAATTGCAGATGAATTTCCGCTTTTCCTTTGAGGGAGAGAACTTTCTTTTTCTTCTGAAAGCAGACTTGCACCTTCGGCCAGATGGTCCGACTCAAATCCGATTCCGGCAGACTCAGGAGCAGGCGGGCGGCAATGGCTTTGATTTCCTGGTTAACCGGCTTGCTTCCCTCTTTCGATTGACAAAGTTGCAGCCATACCTCTTGCAGAAAGGGTTCATCTTCTGGGCTCAATCCTTCCTGCATCAGGCTGAGGAACTGTGCTTTATCCCGTACGCTTTCTTCTTCCCAGGCGTTTTGGAGCATCTCCCTGGCCTGATTCGGGTGCACGCTTCGGATGGCTTGAAAAGCCGCCAGCCGCTCAGCGATTTTGCCTTCCTGAAATTGGAGAAGCGGATCTTTTTCCTTCAGGTAATCCCACTGGGGATTGAATTGGGCCAGCCACAAGCCCCGCTCTCCGGCTACCTGCCTGATCTGGGCGTGCAGGTGCCGGAATTTTTTCTCCGTGCCCAGATCAAGCAGACTGACCAGGAAATCGGGTTTGACAATCCACCCTTTCTCCCCGCATTTTTCCAGCCAATGCTCCAGCAGATAGGGGTTGCGGTCGTCTTCATCCAGCAGTTTTCTCAGAATGAGGCTGGATTGGGGATTGGGATACGAACGCGTTTCCACTTCGCAGGTGGGCAACGCCGGCAGCACCAGGCTTTCGGCCGATCGACCCGCTTCCAGGTAAGTTTGAGAAAGGGCTGCTGCTTTGAGCAACCACACTTCCTTGGGCGTAGTGGGTTCGCCCGTAAGGGCTTGTGCAACCACTTGGGGTAGTTGACCCGGATCGTAGTCCTTTTTGTCGGTGCCCAGCAGGGCGGTGTTTACTAATTGTTCCCAGAATTCCGGCACGGATGAGTAGAAAAGGGTTAAAAATTGGATGAGGAGACGAAGTCAAGGCTTTTGCTCAGAGCAGATGGTAAGCGCCATTCTGCCAGATACCCAGTGGATGAACGGTGTTTTTCGTTTTCAGCAGAAAAAGCGATACCGGCAAGCCACCACTCAGGGCCAGCATTTGAAAAATCTTTTGTTCCGAAAACTTTTTGTTGATTTCCAGGTATTTGTCATCCCGGTCTTTCAGTAACCAACGGGAAGCGTGTAAAACGGGCGTCAGGGTATCGACGAAAAAGGGAAGCATGTCTGCCCAGGGATACTGACTGAGCACCTCTGACCGCTGTTCCAGCACGGCATCCCAGTGCGGAAGGGCTACCGGGTGGGTCAACTGACTGGTGCTGCTCCCCAGTTGCTTGATCACCGCCCGGAGTGGATATACGCTGGGAAAAAAGACCAAATCGGCTTCTACCCGGGTGCCGGGGATCAGCAGGGTGGGGATGGGAGCACTTTTATAGGCAAAGTAGAGCACCAGGGCATAACGACCCGTATTGACACCGTACAGCCAGTTGCGTTGTATCGTCAGATCGTCCTGCAGTTCGGTTTGCTTGCCCATCACCAGCCATTGGTCGCTCACGACGCTGGCCTGCGGGCTTTCCAGCAGTTCCTTCTGCGATTGGGTCCAGCCAATCAGGTTTTTAACGTCTTCCTGCAACAGTTCAGGCAGCGTATCCCACCTTTTGAAAGCTTCCAGCAGCAAAAAGATCTTAGCAGTGTGTTGCAGGGCTTCGCTGTGCCACTGATGGCCGTTGTAGGTATCCAGTTCGGCGTATTCCCGAACCAGATTGCCCAATCCCGAAGCCTGCGCATCTACCATACGGGCAGTGGTTTTGTTCCAGAAGGCAACTTCTTTTTCCGCAATACCCAACAGGCCGTTACGGACCAGGTCGCGGGTCCAGAGTTCCAGTTCGGCTACCCCGGCGGCCACTTTGGCCCAACGTTCGGCACTTCTCTTTTCTTTGTCCTTGGCCTGCTTTTCCAGCTTTTTGGTATCCACTACCGGCCCCGTTTCCACCGGCTCCGGCTTGGTGGCGGGTGCCTGCCGTTTGTCCATCCATTCCCGTACCCAATCGGGTTCCTGGGCTTGGCTTTCAAACAGCACCGCCTGGCGGGCAAATAGTAAGAATAAGCCAATGCCGTGTTTGCAGGGAAATTTGCGGCTGGGGCAGGAGCATTTAAAAGCAATGTTCCGGATGTCGATTTGCGTCCGGTAAGGATCTCTTCCGCTGCCCTGTACCTCTCCCCAAAGGGCTCTTTCATTGACGTAAAACCGCAACCATTTTTTTTCGCTGGCCAGGTCTTTACCCGACTTCAATGAGGAGGCATCGGGCGCCAGCTGAATGACTTGTTCTTCGGAGACTTGAATCACAATAGTTTGATATAGATGGCTTTAAGATGAATTGCTTGAAGTAGCTATTTACCTGATAATCGGCCTTTATTCAGTCCTTAATTTAGAAAGAATGGCCCAAAAATAAAAGTCCTGACCGGAAAAGAAAACCCTTTTTTTCTCTTGCGGTCAGGACCATTCATGGCTGAAAATGAAAGAATATTTATCGCAGATCGATCACTTCCACACCTTTGTATTTTGATTTGTCGAAGGCGAAAAGTTTGTCTTCAACGGTATCGTCGGGAGCAAACTTCGTGATGTTGTAGAGCGAACGGGTGCCGTTTTTTTCGAATACCCGCATGTTTTTAAGTGACTTGTCTTTCTTACTGATGGTAAGCCGGATCTTGAAAATCGGACTGTTCCGGTTTTCGGGGATCAGGTCCACCACTTCGTACGTGACGCCCTTTTCCCGGGTCTCCGTATTAAAAGTGTATTTGTATCCTTTCTGATAGATGTTGAAAATCTTCGAAGGACTGATTTCGTCGTCGTCGGGTTCGTAGTTGGAAATATTCACTTCACCCGCGTCTTTCAAATAGGTCCAGACGGTGGTGCCATTGTTGATCACCTCCTGGTCGCCCATCTGCAGACGGTATTTGGCGCCCTTGACGATCAACTCACCCGGGTAGCTTTCTTTGGCTCCGCTGGCGGTATTTTCCAGGGTATAGGTAAACGATGCCCGGAAGGCAATGATGGGTTTGTATTTGGCACTGACGTCTTCCAGAATTTCTTCCGCCCGTTCGTCATTGTTTTGGGCCTGGCTGGAAAAGGCAATGGTCAACAAGCTGAGAGCTAAGCTCCAGATCAATATCCTGGTTTTCATAGTACAGATTTAAAATGATACGACCTGATGCAGGTATGGTCGGTTATTTATTTTCCCGCAAATCAATCACTTCTACGTCTTTGTATTGGGATTTGTCAAACGCAAAGAGCCGGTCGTCGATGTTGTTGCTGGCCGTAAAGCCGGTGATCGTATAAATGGATTTGTTGCCGTTTTTCTCAAAGACTTTGACGCTGCGGATGGATTTGTCGCGCTTATTTACCGTAAAACGGACTTTGAAAACTTTGGTGTTCTTTTTTTCCGGAATCAGATCCACTACTTCATAGGAAACACCTTTGTCTTTGGTTTCTTCCGTGAAAGTGTATTTATAGCCTTTTTTGTACACGTTAAATATTTTAGAAGGAGTTATCTCCTGATCATCGGCTTCGTAATCGGCAATGTTGACTTCGTTGGATTCTTTCATATAAGTCCAAACCGTAGTGCCGTTGTTGATCACTTCCTGACCGGCCATTTTGAGGCGGAACATATTGCCTTTCACCGTCAGTTCACCCGGATAACTCTCTTGCACGCCGTTGTTTTTATTTTCGGCCGTATAGGTAAAAGAGGCTTTGAAAGCAGGAATGGCCTGGTATTTACGGCTCATCGCATCCAGAATTTCGCCGGCTTTGGGGTCGTTGTCAGGCGCATTCTGCGCTTGGGCCAGTTGGATGCAACAGACAAAAAACAAATAAATCAATCCAGTTAATTTTTTCATCGGATAATTCTTTCTGAGAATAACACTTCTGTGAGTAAGATGTTCAATCGGTAGTGTAATAATAAGGTTTATAACGGTTTATGTCAAAGTTTGGTTAAGCCGAAAGGCCCTTATCAGACATTTACCTGCATTATTTGTTCAGGTTGTTCAATAATTGTTCCAAACTGTGCTCATCCGGAATCAAAACATCACGGGCCTTGCTTCCCTCGAATGGGCCTACTACGCCTGCGTGCTCCAGTTGATCGATTAGTCGGCCGGCCCGGTTGTAGCCCAGTTTGAGCCGTCGCTGCAGCAGGGAAGTGCTGCCCTGCTGGTGCAATACAATGCAACGGGCGGCTTCTTCGAAGAGCGGATCCAGGTGGTTGGGATCAAAATCGCTGGTGGATTCCCCGCCGGTATCGCCCTCAAATTCGGGCAGCATGTAGGCGGAGTCGTAGCCCCGCTGCGAGCCGATGAATTCGCAAATCCTTTCTACTTCGGGGGTATCCAGGAAGGCGCACTGCAGGCGGATCAGGTCCGAATCGCTGGAGAGCAGCATATCTCCCTTGCCAACCAGCTGTTCGGCCCCCCCCGTATCCAGAATGGTGCGGGAGTCAATCTTGGAAGTTACCTTGAAGGAGAGTCGGGCCGGAAAGTTGGCTTTGATGATACCGGTAATGACGTTGACGGAAGGCCGTTGGGTCGCCACCACCAGGTGAATGCCGATGGCCCGGGCCAACTGCGCCAGCCGGGCAATGGGCTGCTCCACTTCCTTGCCGGCGGTCATCATCAGGTCGGCCAGCTCATCGATGATCAGCACGATGTAGGGCATGTACTTGTGGCCTTTTTCGGGATTGAGCCGGCGCTGCACAAACTTGGCGTTGTATTCCTTCAGGTTGCGGCAACCGGCGTCTTTGAGCAGGTTGTACCGGTTATCCATCTCAATGCACAGTGAATTGAGGGTATCGACCACCTTTTTGGTATCGGTAATGATGGGCTCGGCCCCGTTGGGCAGCATCGCCAGGAAATGCCTTTCCAGGGTGTTGAACAGGGTGAGTTCCACCTTCTTGGGATCGACCAGCACGAACTTGAGCTGAGAAGGGTGCTTCTTATAGATGAGCGAAGCCAGAATCACGTTCAGGCCGACGGATTTTCCCTGACCGGTGGCTCCGGCCATGAGCAGGTGGGGCATTTTGGCCAGGTCGGCCACGAAGACTTCGTTGGAAATGGTTTTCCCCAGCACCACCGGCAGGTCCTTGTCCGTTTTCTGGAATTTTTCGCTGGTCAGTACGGTGCGCATCGGTACCATTTCCCGGTTCTTATTGGGCACTTCAATCCCAATGGTTCCCTTGCCGGGTATAGGGGCAATGATCCGGATACCCAGCGCCGATAAGCTTAGCGCAATGTCGTCTTCCAGGTTCTTGATCTTCGAAATGCGCACCCCGGCGTCGGGAATGATTTCGTACAAGGTAACCGTGGGACCAATGGTGGCTTTGATGGAAGAAATGCCGATGCTGTAGTTGGCCAGCGTTTCCACAATCCGGTCTTTGTTGGCTTCCAGTTCCTCCACGCTTACCTGCGCCTTGTTGTGTCCGTCATAATCGTTCAGCAGTTCCAGCGGAGGCAACTGGTACTGAGGCAGGTCCAGGGTAGAGTCGTACAGCCCGAAGGTTTCTACCGGATCTTTGTGCTGCAGCTCAATTTCCTCTTCATCAAACAGATTTTCTTCCGTTTCGCGGGAGTCTTCAATGCTCAGGGAAAGCCCGCCTTTGCTGGGTTCTGTTTTAAGGGGTGCTTTTTCTGGCTCTTTACGCGGAGAAGCTTTGGGGAAGTCCAGCATTTCCACTTCAGGCTCGTCATCTTCCTCATCGTCTTCAAACAAATCCGAACGTCGTTCCGGCATCCGATCGGCCAGCACGGATACGTCAGGTACTGGCTGCCGGACCGGATGGGGTACAATCACCACGTCTTCTTTGGCCACCGTTTCTATTTCCTGAATCGTCTCGTTGATCTTATGGTTGAAGCCTTTGATGCTGGTCACGTTAAAGAAAATGATGATGAAGGCAATCAGGGCAAAACCAAGAAAGAACAGGCTGCCCCAGCCAATCAGGCTTTGGGAAATGATGGCCATTTCGTAGCCAATGCCGCCGCTGAGAAAGCCCAGGCTGTTTTCGTTGTGCGAATTCAGCACCAGATAACCCAGTAGAAAACTGAGCCAGATCACGGCAAACAGGGAGAAACGAACCAACCGGTTGACCGGAAAGAGCTCACGCCGGAATACGATTTTCCAGCCGGACAGGAACAGGATGGGTACAAAAAAGAAGCTGGCAATGCCAAACCAGCGGAAAATCATGAGGTACGAAACCACGGCTCCTACGTTGCCCAGCCAGTTTTCTACCTCCTTACCCGATTCTTTGATGTTGGTGTCCAGCATGGCATCGACCACACTCTGGTCCGCTTTGCCGGTAAACAAGTAGGAAGTAAACGCAATGACCAGGTAAATGGAGGTAAGCATCAGCAGGAAGCCACCGATCAGGTGAAAGCGGCGGTCATGCAGGAAATCAGTCCATTTCCGACCCGAAGGAGCCGGCTTTTTCTCCGCTTTTTCTGCCCTGGGTTGATCCCTTTCTCTATTTTCCTTTTTAGCCGGATTTTCTTTAAAGGTGTTTTTTGCCATGCTCAAATTTCCAACAGTAGTTCCATCAACGGCAATAGGCCGCCCTTTGTGAACGGTTAAAATTACGGAATATTGACTATGATAAAAATGATTTGACGCTTATCTGGGCTACCTGATCAAGTAAATTATTTGCTTCAACTTGCTTATCCATTCCCCAGCAGAATGGGGTCACGCTGTACCAACGGGTATTCCCTGGCCGGCTTTGTCCTGGGGAACGGATGCCCACAGGATGGCCTGATTGATCTTTTTGGCAATGCTGGGGCCTTCGTAAATAAAGCCAGTGTACAACTGTACCAGCGAAGCCCCCGCGCGTAACTTTTCCAGGGCGTCTTCGGCTGAGGAAATGCCACCTACTCCAATGATGGGAAAAGCCCCGCTGGATTTCTGGTGCAGATAGCGGATGACTTCGGTAGACCTCCGGAAGAGGGGTGCCCCGCTCAGCCCACCGGCCCCGATGGCACTCACCTGCGCCGCATCCGTCCGCAGTCCGCTGCGGTCGATGGTGGTATTGGTAGCGATGACACCCGCGATGCGGGTAGACAGCACAATGTCGATGATGTCGTCCAACTGGGATTCGGTCAGGTCAGGAGCTATTTTGAGCAGGATGGGTTTGGGCTGTTGCCTGGCCAGATTGCGGGTCTGCAGCGTTGCCAGCAATTGACGGAGGGGCTCTTTTTCCTGTAAGTCCCTCAGTCCCGGGGTGTTGGGCGAACTTACGTTCACGGCAAAATAATCCACCACGTCGAAGAGGGCATCGAAACAGGCCAGGTAATCGGATACGGCCTGCTCATTGGGGGTCACTTTGTTTTTACCGATGTTTCCACCAATCAGGATGTTCGCCCGCCGGTTTTGCAGCCTTCTTACGGCGTCCAGCGCCCCTTTATTGTTGAAACCCAAGCGGTTGATCAGGCCTTTATCGGCGGGTAGCCGGAACATCCGCGGTTTGTCATTGCCCGGCTGGGCTTTGGGCGTAAGCGTACCGATCTCCACGAAGCCAAAGCCCATCGCCGCCAACTCATCGGTCAGTTCGGCGTTTTTGTCAAACCCGGCCGCTATGCCCACCGGATTTTTGAAAGTAAGGCCAAACACTTTTCTTTCCAGTCGGGGATCTTCCAGCACGTAGCTTTTTTTGAAAAAATAAGCCACCAGCGGGAGCTTGAAAAGCAAACGGATCAGTTCAAACACCAGGTGGTGAACTTTCTCCGGATCCATCAGGAAAAGCAGCGGACGAATGAGGGATTTGTACATGCTGCAAAGGTAAAAGAAGTTTGGGGAGTTTATCAGTTTGAGCGTTGAGGAGTTTAAGCGTTTGGGAGCAGGAGAGGAGTGGCATTACAGGCAATGCCATATGGCCGAAGTGCTTTTTTAGGGGCTGAAAGCGCAAAAAAATCCCGACCGCCAGTAGCAGCCGGGATTTTACCCTAACCTAAACCTATTATGAATCCAATTACTTCAAGTTGATTTCGGATTGACCGGTCAGTTTCCCGTCGGTGTAAACTTCCACCCGGTACTGTCCTTTCTGGTATTCGGGTGTATCGTCCCAGTTGAAGAATATCTTTCCACCTTCCGACGGATAATTGACTTCCTTGTTCCGCGTATAAGGGCTCTGCTTTCCGCTGGGCTGGATGGTAAACGTGCTGGAGTTATCGCCCAGGATTTCGCCGGCGGGATTGAAAATCAGCACGTGGATATTATGTACACCCGCGGCGGCCAGTTTGTTTTCCGCCAGTTCAAAGCTGATGGCAATGCGGTTGGTGCGTTTGGCACGATCAGTAAAGGCGTACTGCTCCTTTTTCTTCTTCTGCATCGACTCCATCTTAATGGTGTGGGCTTGCAGACCAGAGGCAGAGATGATTTTATCGTTCAGCGATTTCCGGTCGGCTTTCAGCGCGTTCAGAGAGTCTTTCAGCGCCGAATTCTCCGCTTTTACCAGTACCAGTTCGTCCGACAAAGCCTTGATCTGGGATTCCAGATTCGTATTGAAAGTTTGCGCTTCCTGTAGTTTGACCTTGAATTCGACGACACTGGCTTTGTCCCGGTACATCTTATTGATGGTCTGCTGCTTCTTCTCAATTTCGGCCTGGGCTGCATCCAGCAAACTCTGGGCGTTGGCGCTTTCGGTCTGGTAGCTTTCTACCATGGCTTTGGTTTCGTTCAGCTGTTTTTCAACCTCTTCCTTGGCTACTTTGGCTGCATCCAGTTCCTGCTTTTCCTTGGCCTGGCCTTGCAAAAGCGTTTCATTTTCATCGAAGAAGTAATAATTGCCCGCCAGCGAAGCGCAGAGCAGCAGGGACAAAGCGGCAATGGCAACTACCTTCCCCACTCCTCCTTTTTTAGGCTCTTCTTTATCGTCCGTTTCTTCCTCTACTTCTTCCTCCATCACCGGGGCATCCTCTTCCACAAAACTTTCCATTTCGGATTCCTCCTTTTGGGTGCCATAGTAAGAAGTTTCGGAATCTTGGTTATTGGTATCGTAACCGTTCAATTCATAATGAGAGCTTGTGTCCATAAGTGATAGTTACCTGATTAACTTATATTTGGTCACAAGATATGGGATGGCATTTATTTATGAAGGGTGAAAAACATGCCAAAACTTACGAAGCAAGATGGGCGGAAATAATATGCCGGAATCCGTGCGGAAATGAGGAATCGGTTAGGCTTTGGTTTTACAACCCACCGATTCTTTCCATAAGTACCATGGAATATCTTTATTTTGGACGTTTTTCAGTACCTATGCACCCGCTCAGCCATTGGGCCGTATCGCTACCAGAAATTCTCTTTACCGGTTTATGACGCAGGAAGCCATTTTTCAGCAGATTTTATCAAAACAATCGTACCTCTGCGTGGGGCTGGACACCGACCCCCGACTGATTCCCGACCACCTCCGAAGCCAGCGCGATCCGGTGTATGAATTTAACCGGCAAATCATTGATGCTACTGCGGACCTGTGCGTCGCCTATAAGCCCAACCTGGCCTTTTACGAAGCCCAGGGGCCGCGCGGATGGGAAAGTCTGCAGAAAACCCTTGAATACATTCCCAGGGAGCATTTCACCATTGCCGATGCCAAAAGGGGAGACATTGGCAATACGTCCGGCTTGTACGCCCGCGCTTTTTTCGACCGTGCTGCTTCGGGTCTGGACTTCGATTCGGTCACCGTAGCGCCTTATATGGGACGCGATTCGGTAATGCCTTTTCTGGATTTTCCGGGCAAATGGGTTATTTTACTGGCACTTACCTCCAATCCGGGCAGTGCCGATTTCCAACGCCTGCCGGTGGGAGAGGAGCAATTATTTGAAAACGTAATCAGGACTTCACAATCGTGGATGGGGAAAACGGAGTCGGCAGAACGGCTGATGTACGTGGTAGGTGCCACCCAGGCGACCATGCTGCAACGCGTCCGTCAATTGGCTCCCGACCATTTTCTGCTGGTGCCTGGCGTAGGAGCGCAGGGCGGAAGCCTGGAGGAGGTCTCACGCTTCGGGATGAACCGCCGTTGCGGGCTGCTGGTAAATGCTTCGCGCAGTATTCTTTACGCTTCCCAGGGTGAGGATTTTGCGGCGAAAGCCCGGATTGAAGCCCAAACCATACAAGGGGAAATGAAAACCTACCTGGAAAGGTACCTGTAAAGAAAAAATATTCGGGAAAAAGAGAGCCGAAGGCTTACTCTTCATCGGCTGGTTCTTCCTTTTTTCTGACTTTGGGGATCAGCGGCTTGTCCCACAGTTTGAACCGATAATAGATGAGGTAGTTAAAGCCGAAGGTGCTTTTGCTGGCGTAGGTGCCGAAGCCGGGAACTTCAAAAGGGATCAGGTCATTACTGCCCGCATCGCTTCTGCCGATTTTGTAGCGGCCGGTAAAACCAATGTACAGTTGTTTGACCAGTTGTACTTTTACTCCCATCACAATTTCACCCCAACCTACCTGTATGCCGTTGTTACGTATCGTACCCGGAACGTCTTCGTTGCTGATGCTTCCGTAGTAAGGTACCTTGATGGGCACGGAAGTAAAGGAAAGCTGGTCACTGAAAAAACTCCGGCCGTAACGCAGGCCAATGAAGATGACATTGCCGAATTCGTCGGGCGGCAGCAGATTCAGGTCAGCACCCAGCCGGAAATAATGGCCGTTGTTCTGGTATTGGTACGTATCGTTTCCTCTTTTGGTGCCGGCGTAGCCATAATCAAAAGCCACAAAATATTTATGCACATCCGCGTCGGCGTTGAACTCAAACCGCAGCTGGTCCCGTCCGGCAAAGGTGTATCCAATTCCCACCAGGTCCGTTCCTACCCGTATGGTGGAGGGGGTATACTGGCTGCGCTGAGCAAAAACGTTGAAGTGAAACAATAAGCAAAGGCTAATCAGCAATAAAGACTTGCAGGTAGTTTGCATTGGAGAGTATAATGAGTGAATCGGGTTTTTTCGGAGCGTCGGCTTGCTCAATTAACTGGAACTGGCTGAATTCGACCCGGGGCGGGCATTGGCTTTTGGTGGAAAGCAACCGGAACTGCCTTCGATACTTCATAGCAATGGTAAACTTTTTTGGTTTCGTATCCGTCGAATAATCAAAAACGAAGTAGGTAGAGTCGGCTCTGGGATCGAATGCCAGCGCAACCGCAGATAACTTGGCTCCTTTGGCGTAAAAAACCGAATCAGCGTGCAAGGCTTCAATTTTTTGAAAGGTAATCTGCGTATCTTTTAGGGCTGCATTCGATAAGGAAGTTCGTTTTACAAATCGAACGTTCAGCTTCTCCACCGGATCGGCATCGGTGCAGTCGCCGGTGTTGTCGCAGGAGTAAAAAAGTCCGGTAAGTATCAGCAACGTGGCTCCGAAGTAACGGACAAACCTCATTTTTCTCAGTGGGTATGGGGTGAAAGTCAGGATTCTATTTTCTTCTCCGGCTGGTTTTTCCAGCCGTGCTGCCGTGGGTTTTTCGCTGGGGCGCTTTTTTTACTTTTGCCGGATCAACGGGTTTTCTTTTCTTTTCGTGAAAAGCGCCCTGGAAGGTAGGGTCCGCTTTTTTTCGTTGGTCGTCGATCGCCCGGGCCATTTCCTGCGATTCGTCAAAAGAAGTTTCTTCCACAATGAGATCTTCGGGCAATGGGATTCGTTCAATCTTCATCCGGATGATCTCTTCAATTTTTTGGATGTGATTGACCTCCGCGGCAGTCATAAAGGTGATGGCTTCGCCCGTATGGTTGGCTCTGCCCGTGCGGCCAATCCGGTGCACGTAGTCTTCGTAAATGATCGGCACGTCGAAGTTGATGACGTGGCTTACTTCCGTGATGTCGATTCCCCGGGCGGCTACGTCAGTGGCCACCAGAATCCGGATGTTGCCTTCTTTGAAGGCTTCCATCGCATTGATTCTTGAATTCTGCCCTTTGTTGGCGTGAATCACCCGAATCTGGTCTTCTGGAACCACTTTCCGGGCCAGGTACTTGAAAATATTATTGGCAATTTCCTTGGTGCGGGTAAAAATAATCACCCGCTGATAAGCTTCCTGGTTCTGCAACAGCATCGCTAGCAGGTTGATTTTGGTTTTCAGGTTGGGCACTTCGTACAGCACCTGGTTCACCATGTCGGTCGTCGATGACTGGGGCGCTACTTCCACCCGGATCGGAAACTCCAGAAATTCTTCCGACAACCGGACGACTTTATCGGGCATGGTAGCCGAAAAAAGCAGGTTCTGTCGCTTTCGGGGAATGACTTCCAACACCTTCCGGATCTGAGGCATAAACCCCATATCCATCATCTTATCGGCTTCATCCAGAATAAGCGTCTTGATCTCCTTCAGAATCAGGTCGCCTTTCATGTAAATGTCCAGCAGGCGACCCGGTGTAGCAACCAGCAGGTCAACACCTTTGGCAATCTCTTCGATCTGGGTTTTGGGACCCACTCCGCCGTAGACCACCACGTGGCGGATGTCCGTGTACTTAGCCAATAAAGCCACGTTTTCACCGATTTGCATGGCCAGTTCCCGGGTGGGAGCCAGAATCAGCGCCCTGGGGTGCATTCCCTGAGCGAATTTAACTTTCATCAGCAGCGGCAGCAGATACGCAGCGGTTTTTCCCGTTCCCGTTTGCGCAATCCCTAATATATCGTGACCAGCCAGAATTTGCGGGATGGCTTGTTGCTGGATGGGCGTAGGCGTTTCGTAACCAGCCTCTGTCACGGCGCTGAGCAGCTGTCGGTTGAGTTTAAAATCTTCGAATGAAAGTATTTCGGCCATATGCGCTTCAAAGATAGGGGGTATTATCGGATTTGGCAGCAGCGGGAAAAGATTTGACTGAGTTGGGAGCAGCATCAGTAAGCAAGTGGATCCGATTGTTGTTGTGCGCCGAACCAAATTGTGTGCAGCCAGGTATTACCGGAGGGATAATGTCGGGGACTATCCAATTGGCCCTCGCCTTGGGTAGCGATGAACGTTGTGTATCCCCGACCTGTTATCTTTCGGACTGTACATTCTTGTCTTAGGATTTATTTTTGTGCAGCTTTGCCCCTCTTCAGAAAGAATCTAACTCCTTTCTCAATTCAATATATACTTTAACAATGTCGATAGAACACGTTAACTGTCTGATCATTGGGTCAGGTCCTGCCGGTTATACCGCTGCCATTTATGCTGCCAGAGCCGGAATGAATCCGGTACTCTATCAGGGCTTACAGCCAGGCGGCCAACTCACCATCACCACCGAAGTAGAAAACTACCCGGGCTATCCGGAAGGGGTGCAGGGACCGCAAATGATGATGGACTTTCAAAAGCAGGCCGAAAGATTCGGAACGGACGTGCGTTACGGAATTGTCACTTCGGTGGATTTTTCCGGTGAAGTAAAAAAGATAATGGTAGACGAATCGCACGAAATACACACCCACGCAGTGATCATCTCCACGGGTGCTTCGGCCAAGTGGCTGGGACTAGAATCGGAGCAACGCCTCAATGGCCACGGTGTTTCGGCCTGCGCGGTTTGCGATGGCTTTTTCTTCCGGAATATGGAGGTAGCCATTGTGGGTGGCGGCGATACGGCCTGTGAGGAAGCCAGCTACCTGGCCAAGCTGTGCAAAAAAGTCCATATGATCGTTCGTCGGGACGAACTAAGGGCTTCTTTGGTGATGCAAAAACGGGTACAAAGCCTGGAAAACATTGACATCCTCTGGAACACGGAAACCGAGGAAATCCTGGGCGAAAACGAAGTAGAGGCCGTAAGGGTGAAAAACCGACTGAGTGGTGAGCTGAAGGAAATTCCGATCAAAGGGTTTTTCGTAGCCATCGGGCATCAGCCCAACACCGCCATTTTCAAGGATTATTTGAATATGGACGAAAATGGTTACATTGAAACCGTAAAAGGAAGTACTAAAACGAATGTGGAAGGCGTTTTTGCTTGCGGAGATGCCCAGGACCACATTTATCGCCAGGCGATCACCGCTGCCGGCACTGGCTGTATGGCGGCCCTGGATGCCGAAAGGTACCTGGCTGCCAAAGGTCTTCACTGATTAATTTTTGTTCCATTGTAAATATGAAGAAGGATTATCCGGAAAAGGAAGTCCTTCTTCTATCATATTATAGAATGCGTTTATACTTCGTTCTGTTGGCTTTTTTACTGCTTCATCTCCACACTTCCACTTTTGCTCAGGAAAAGAAAAAAATCACGGCCCCTAAATCCCTGAAAATCACCCCCGGGAAAAAAGGCAACGATCAGGAAAAGAAGGCAACCCCCTCCGCTGAAGATACGGAGGAAACCATTGAAATAGAAGAAACCGATGAAGATCCGTCCGATTTTGATCCCGTTTTCGAGCCCAAGAAAGAGCTTTCTATTGTCAGCGAAGACACGACTACCATCAACGAAGGGGAAACCAGCATCGTAGAGGTAGATGAGGAAATCCAGGTGGATTCCGTCTGGATCAAGATTGCGGGCTACTATTCAGTCTGGGATTCCCGCAGCGTCAATCCCTACCACATCGATGCCACCCAGTTCAAAGATACCATTCCCATTCGTCTGTACGATGACCAGCACGGTTGGTCGCCTCCGCTCAGCAAAGGGGTAATCAATTCCAACTTTGGCTTCCGGGGCTATCGCTGGCACTACGGTACCGACCTGGATCTGGACGTGGGTGATACCATCAAAGCGGCCTTTGACGGAATTGTCCGCATTGCCAAGTGGGACGGCAGTGGCTACGGCAATTACGTGCTTCTGCGCCATTATAACGGCCTGGAAACGATCTATGGCCATATGACCAAGTCCCTGGTGGAGGTAGGGCAGCTGGTAAAGGCCGGACAACTGATCGGGTGGGGGGGAAGCACCGGAAGAAGTTCCGGACCTCACCTGCATTACGAAGTCCGCTACCAGGGGAGCGCCATCAACCCGACTTTGCTGTACGATTTCCCCAATAACTTACTATTGAAGGATTTCTTTCTGCTCACTGCCGAATACTTCGAATACCTGAAGCGACCCGTTCGTACCGGTGGCAAATCCGTCCGGGTACGAAAAGTGACTTATCACAAAGTCCGATCGGGCGAAACCCTGGGTTCCATCTCCCGCAAATTTGGCGTATCCGTCACCAACCTGATGCGATTGAACAAAATGGGAAGAAGGTCAACCATCAGAGCCGGGCAGCGGTTAAGGATCAAGTAACCCGTGATACCAGTGTGAAAGTTGGATATTCCATACACCAGGCATATTGCCAATGTAAATGTATCTTATTTAAGATATACATAATAGATTGAGTATTTTTATTACGTATATCTGTAATAGGGTTATTGAATAAACCTTTGAAATTCAGTCAGATTAAGCTTATCATCTTCTTTAAGCCACCTATAAAAGCTAAAATCCTTACAAACCTCCATTCTGGTAAGATATAACCATGAAATTAGACATTTTGGTCCTGGCTGCTCACCCCGATGATGCAGAACTTGCCTGCTCCGGCACCATCCTTTCGCACGTAGCGCAGGGCAAGAAAGTAGGCATCGTCGATCTGACGCTGGGTGAGCTAGGTACCAGGGGCACCGTAGAAATTCGTCGCCAGGAAGCAACTGCATCAGCACAAGTCTTAGGTATAGCAGTGAGAGAAAACCTGGCGTTGCCCGATGGTTTTTTTCAGAATGACCGGGAGCACCAACTGGAAGTAGTAAAAGCGATCCGCCAGTTTCAGCCCGATATTGTCCTGGCTAACGCCATCGCGGATCGCCATCCGGATCACGGCCGGGCGGCAGCGTTGGTCAGAGATGCCTGTTTTTTGTCGGGGCTCCGCCGAATTGAAACGACCTCTGCGGATGGTGAATTACAGGCACCCTGGCGGCCAGGACGCGTTTATCATTTTATTCAGGACCAATACATCACTCCCGATCTGGTGGTGGACATCTCCGCCCATTGGGAGCAAAAATTAGCGTCTATCAAGGCCTTTTCGAGCCAGTTTTTCAATCCCAGTTTAACTGAACCCGATACGTACATTTCCAGTCCGGGCTTTTTGGAGTCTATTAAGGCCAGGGCCAGGGAAATGGGGCATTACATTGGGGTGCAGTATGGGGAAGGCTTCACCAAAGAACGCCACATCGGCGTAAAAAGCTTCTACGATTTAATCAGCTAAAAACCGCTTCGTATGGCATACCGCATGCGTTGCCAACAAGGTGTAACTTTTTTATAGATTAACATAATTTAAATTACGGTAACTTTTTCTAACTAAAATAAGTCACTGGTAGCGTTTTAAAGGTGAAGTTGTTAGAATCTATCTCCTCCATTGGTGGTAGGCATCTCCGCTGAAAAGAACACGCCTTGAGCCTTGTTCCTACGGAGGGATATGAAACCATAGAAAACCCCGATTCGGTGGACTTACTTTCGGAAGCAGTAGGTAAAAAGGGGTTCAATTTGTCTGATTCAACCCTCAGTCAGCCGAAAGTTTTTTTAATTAGGCCCATTCTACAAGCAGGCTTTTTATTTTATCTTTTCGGATTCATTTTTTACCTACCAATATGCTGGTTGAAAAAAAGGAGAGCGGCAAAAAATACCCGACTTTAACGCTTATTGTCAATTCCCTGAAGGGGGAGGAGTACGATTATACCCAGGGAAGTCTCCGGAAAGGCATTGTGCTGCTGGCCATTCCCATGATCCTGGAGCTGAGTCTGGAATCCGTATTTGCCGTGGTAGACATGTTTTTTGTCGGCAAACTGGGTGAAAATGCCATTGCTACGGTAGGGCTGACCGAATCGGTCATTTCGCTGATCTATTCAGTGGCGATCGGTTTGAGTACCGCGGCTACGGCCATTGTAGCCAGGCGGATCGGGGAGAAGAACGCCGAAGCCGCTTCTCATGCCGCCGCACAGTCTATCCTTTTATCCGCCTTGCTGGCACTGATCTTCGGGGCCCTGGGCAGCTTTTTTGCGGCCGACGTACTGCTATTGATGGGGGCCAGACCGGAAGTAGTGCAGGTAGGGACTCCTTTTGCCCGTATTTTGCTCGGCGGGGGAGTGGTGATCGTGCTCCTGTTTCTGATCAATGGCATCTACCGGGGTGCCGGAAATGCGGCCATGGCGATGCGAAGTCTCTGGCTGGCCAGTGCGGTCAACATCGTCTTGTGTCCCTTATTTATCTACGGCCTTGGGCCTTGGGAAGGCTGGGGACTCACCGGGGCGGCCATTGCTACCACGACCGGAAGGGGGGCGGGGGTAGCTTATCAATGCTTTCATCTCTGGAGAGGAAAAGGGCAGATTTATCTGAAAAAAGCCCATTTCAAACTGGATTTCCCGATCATCAAAAACCTGCTGCACGTGGCCTGGCCGGCCACCTTTCAGTTCCTGATCGCTTCCGGTAGCTGGATCGTACTGGCCTGGCTGGTGGCAACGACGGGTGGAACCAGTGCTTCCGCCGGTTATCAGGTAGCCATTCGCAACGTGGTATTCTTCATTTTGCCGGCCTGGGGCCTGAGCAACGCGGCGGCTACCCTGGTCGGACAGAACCTGGGAGCCAACCAGCCGGAAAGGGCGGAAAGGAGTGTCATGCTGACTGCTGGGTACAATGCGGTTTTTATGGGTGGGGTCACAATCACCTTCCTGCTTTTTGCTTCTCCCATTATTGGGGTCTTCACCCAGGATGCCGACGTGCATAGCATTGGCACCAGGGCGCTCCAGATCATCAGTACGGGCTATATTTTTTATGGCATTGGGATGGTGATGATGCAGGCTTTAAATGGAGCGGGTGATACCCGGACTCCTACGGTGATCAACTTTGTCGGCTTCTGGCTTTTTCAAATTCCGCTGGCCCTGGTGCTGACCAAGTGGACTGATCTGGGGGTAACGGGGACCTTCATTGCCATTCCCGTCTCAGAAACGGCCATTGCCATCGCCGGCTTTCTGTTTTTCAGAAAAGGCAATTGGAAAAATGTAAAAGTGTAAGAATCAAAGCATTTTATAGGCTGTTGAGTAAACCATTGGTTTAGATGATAAGCCCTTTTCATAGCCCCTACTAACCCATTTATTCCCGGTAAGTTGTACGGAGTACTACTGGCAGAAAGAGCAGCAATGCCGGGTTGCTGCGCTTCTACCGGCTTGGTTGTGCTTTTCCCAACCCTTTCCCGTTTTTACCGTATTTTCGCCCTAAACACTGAGTCATGGTAAACATTCTGGCCGAAAAGGGCCAATTTGGTTTTGAATGGATTGACATAGTCAGTACTACCCGGGAGGAGTTACAGCAAGTCGCTGAGCAACACGGATTGCATCCGGCATCGGTGGCGGATGCCCTGCAACCGGAGCATCTGCCTAAGTACGAAAAAATAGGGGAAGCCGCCTTCATCATCACCCGTTTCTGGGCCCCCGACGATGACAAAGAATCGGATACCATTCAGGAGTTGACCAATAAAATTGCCATCTTCTATACCAGAGACAAAGTCATCACCATTCACCGGGATCCCATCGCCCTGATCGACCTATTGAAAGCCAATCTGATTGATTCTCATCAATGTCGGGGAACCTTTCACTTACTCAACCGGCTGATCAAAGCGGTGCTGTTTACTTTTGACGAACCTGCCCGACAACTTTCCAAAGAAATTGAGTTCTACGAAACCCAGGTCTTCTTTACGGATAAAACCCCGCGTATTCTCAAAGGTATGTATCACCTTCGCCGGAAGGTAGACGTAACCAAGCGGCTTTTGCTCTTATCCAAAGAGATTCTGGAACACATCGACGATCCTACCCGCCCGGATCCGGATACCAGGGATACGCTCGATTTGTTCATCCGGCTGACCACTTTCTACGATACGATGTTTGAAAATACCAACCAGTTGCTGAACATCTACTTCTCTTTGTCCTCGCACCGGGTCAATGAGGTGATGCGCGTACTTACGATCTTTTCCGTATTCTTTCTGCCGCTTACCTTCATTGCCGGTATTTACGGAATGAACTTTGAATTTATGCCCGAACTGAATTTGAAATGGGGATATCCAGGAGTGATGTTATTAATGGGGTTGGTCACGCTGGGCATCTTTATCTGGTTTAAGCGAAAGGGGTGGTTATGAGGAGTCGTGTTAACAAAATATTAACATACGCTTGGTTTTAGTTAATGTTTCGTTAATTTTGTTGAAATTCCGGAGGTTTAACTTTGTCGGACCCAATATGGAAAACATTCGTAAAGCGTTGGAAAGTCTGGTTTATCACCCGCATGCTCCAATGACCTCTAGCAGAAACCAGGAAAATCCTTCTCAGCCCTTGAAGGCGTCTGCTGCTTCCGCTGCTCCTTTTTCTTATAATGGTAGGTTACACTTCTGCGATTTCTGCCAGAAAGAAACGATGCATACCAGCATCATTACCGAACCAGTAGAGGCTTTCAATGGTCTCATTGACGAAAACCTGCTACTGAAATGCCAGGTTTGCGAAGCATTTACGCTCAGTTGAGCGCCCGTAGTATCTACTATCTGCCAATACTGCGCCCCGACGGCCTCCAAAAGCCAACTTTAATCTTCCCCGGGTATCTCAATATAGAAGCGCGTACCTGCATTTTCCCGGCTATCTACCCAGATTCGTCCCCGGTGCATGTCAATAATCCGCTTCACAATGGAAAGACCCAGCCCTACGGTACTTTCGCCCAGCAGGCCCGGCCGGCGGGCTTTGGTGAACCGGTCAAATAGAAAGGGTTGCAGGTCAGGGGGAATACCAATCCCATTGTCTTCCACGGAAACCAGTACCGTATTGGTTTGCTGAACCACACCGATTGTAATGTGACCATTCTCTGCGGTGAATTTAACCGCATTCGAAACCAGGTTGTTCAATACCTGCAGAAACTTATTCTGATCAATGGAGACAAAGACCGAATCGGAATCGCATTTCAGTTCAAAGTGTTTGTGGGCTTTCACATCCATCCTGCGGTAACCATCCAGCAGGTATTCGATTTGCTCAAGCAATTCAGTTCGTTGCGTCTTCAGGGCCGTTTCCGGCGATTCCAGGTATTCCTGTTCCAGCAGCTGGTGAATCAACTGAATGCTACGCTGGGCGGTTTTGCGGATGAGGCCGGCAGGTTCGGCTATATCCCTGAGCGCTTTCTCAGTAGCCACCTCTTCCAACTGTGCAGCCAGACCATTGATGGCACCCAGGGGGCCACCCAGATCGTGGGCCATCATCTCAAGTATGGCGTTTTTATGGGTACTGAACTTGTTGGCGTACGCTTCATTTTCCTTTTGAAGCGTAATATCCGAAGCAAACCCGGCAATCAATGTTCGTTGCTGACCCTTCAATATGACAAAGGCCGTGAGTTGAATCCATTTTTCCGATTGCGCATCCGTTCGGATTCGTACTTCGGCACTTTGTCTGAAAGCGGTGGTCCGTAAACGTTCATAGGCCCTTTGCAGCAAGGCCCTGTCTTCCGCATGAATGTGGGATTGCCATTCGGTCCAGGACTCATTGATCTGCTCCCCGTTAAGCCCGGAAATTTCTTCAAAGACTGAATTGACGTATTCAAACCGGCCCGTCTGTAGGTTGTAAATAAAAAATGCATCCAGGGTACGTTCGGCGATCTGCCACAGTATTTCGTGAGCGGAGATATGGGAGGAAAAACTCATATGCTTTCATTTGTGCAGGGCACAGGCTGGAATAGGTATTGATAATGAATCTGGCTAAAACACCCTGTAAATCAACCACGCAGTAACCAAGTTAGGTATTTGCGGTTACAAATAATCCAAATAGGAATCTAACCCGGTAAAAATGATCAGATTCAGTTTAAATACGGATTCAGATCTGAATAGATGCATGCAGTAAGCCGCTTCCCTGTGGCACTTCGCTGCAGTTTATCCCTGTTTCTGGTGAGGCGAATGGAGGAGTTGTTTTACCGCTGCCTCAAGCTTCTCGATCTGAAAGGGCTTGACTAGCCAGACATACCGGTTGATATACCTGAGCCTCCTCTTGTGTTCACGATTCGGACTGCGGAAATGAACGAATATGAATGGGATTGAGTGGAAATTTTGAATCAACCGAACAGTTTCTAAACCATCTATCTCTCCAGCCAGCACCTGATTGGCCACTATCAGATCCGGCTTTATTGTATGCGCCAGTTCAAGTCCTGATTTACTACTATCCGTCAGCTCGATAGTTGTCCAACCCCACAGGCTGAACTGAACCTTCATACCCAGCCCCAAAATGGCTTCGGGTTCAATGATCAGTACTTTATTTGTCATGAGCCAGTTGGATGAAAAGATTTAATTGATTAACACCACCTTTTATCGGTAGAGCATAGAATAAGGTTGCGGAAAGTGTTTTGAGTCATTTTCAGATTGGCTCAAAATTGTTATTTGCTGTGCAATTGGTACCTTTCGACGGCTAATTGAATGGCCAATGGCCGATTTTCTGTTTGTATGGCGGCACGGATGGCTACCAGCTTGGCGGCTGCCCGTTTGGTCAGAAGAGCCAGTTGTTTGTTCTGAGTCATTTATTAAAATGGTGTTTCTTACCGGTTTAAGCCTGAAAGGCAGCCAGGAAACCCGAATCTGCATCTACATTGAATTTGAACTTGGTCACAAAACGTATTTGTTGCAGGTGCTCATATTCCATGAGAATGGCGTTTATTTGATACAAGAGTAGTAAGTAAGCGCCTTTCCATTGTTGGTGTTCTACCTGAATGATACCGGGAATCTCTTCCAGATAACCAAGAAACCCTCCCACCTGCGTTTGCTCAATCATGAGGGTAAGGGTAATTTTTGATTCTTGTTCCATCTCATAACTTCTCTGACCTGGAAAACAATGAATTTATAAATGATAATTCCTGTAAAAAAGCGGATTTTCGAGAATGGTATTTTATACTGATGAGCACTTAATGCATACAGTGGGATTGAGGCTATTGCGCCCTGATCGATGGTAATGCCTGAAAATCAGGTTTCTGCCCGCTTAGGTTCCTTTTCCTTATTGGGTAAATTGAAAGTGGCAGCGTATCAAATTCTTGTCAGAGTGAATTTGATACGCTGCCGCTGAGATACATAAAGGCAAAGCCGGTCTGCTGCGATACTGGATTTAGCTCACGTGGCGATATGGCAGCCTTGCCCAACTTCTTTCAATTGGTTTTCGATGTTTTGGCCGTCGATCAAAGCCCAGTGCTCCACGATTTTTCCTTCGGCCAGCCGGTAAAAGCGATACCCAACGGTACGGATTTCCTTTCCCGTTGGAGGAATGTTCCGCCAAATGCCCGTGTGTTTCAATTCCATCCGTATTCGTATCACGGTTTTGTCGCCTTCGGTTACCTGATCTTCAATGAGGGTCCGGTGGTCGAATGAAGCGCTGGTAGCCCGTATCCAGGCCTGCATTCCCGATCGATCGGGGCGCAGGGCAGGGGGCAGGGAATGATCTGTAAAGGCAGGATGCAGGTAGTCATCCAACGCGTCGAAATTTCTTTGGTTCCAGATTTGGTCGATAAACCGGACAACGATTTGTTCATTATCAGTTTGCATATCATTGGTATGTTGTGATACGCAAAACTGATGGATGGAAGTCGTTTGGGGCCGTGACAAAAATCACAAAATCACGGTTGGGTTCTTTTTCTACGTATCCGGCTTAGCGTTTCACGGCTCAGCCCGAGGTAAGAGGAGAGTTGCGTTAGCGAAACCCTTTGAAAAAGCGCTGGTTTATTTTTTTGCAGGTATTCATAGCGCTGTTGGGCGCTCAGCAACTTAAACATCGCTAACTGACTTTCCTGTTGGGCCACCACCAGTTCCAGTAGTTTTCTGCCCAGGCTTTCTATTTCGTGTGATTGCCGGTACGCTTCCTGCAATTTGATTTTATCGAAACGGACGGCGCTCAGTGGTTCACAAGCCTGGATAAAATACGTAGAGGGTACGTGCTGCGTCAGGCTGTGGATATTGGTAGCGAAGTCGTGCTCCAAATAGAAATTCGTATTCTTTTCCTCTCCATCCACGATATGAAAGGCTTTGCTGTAGCCCTCACTGATAAAATAAATGGCCTGACAGATTTCCCCTTCCTTCACCAAATACCCACCTTTCTCCATCTCAACCGCTGAAAGTGCCGGGAGGAGTACTTCCCAGCTCTTTTCGGAAAATGGAGTCAGGGTTCGGATATGCGTGAGTAGCTGCATCATAGAATAACGGGGAATGCGCTTGCATCATAAATACTCCCAGGCAATTTAGCGACCTCCCGATACATCTACCAAAGCTCCGGTGATATAGGAGGCTCCTACGATAAATGCTTACTTATTCCATGATGAACTGACTCTTGCTTTCCAACTGCGTTCGTTTGTTGAACACAAAATTGTAATAGCCGGCCTCTCCCGGGTTACCCGCTACGCGCAGCTTCGTCCGGCCGTATTCCAGTCCACGCCGGTCCAGCACCCGGACCAGGACATCTTTGTCAAAGGGCTTAGCAAACATCAGGTAAGCGGTCAGTACATGATTTTGGCTGCTGTCGGTACCCGCCACGCCGAACTTCCCGGTTCGTACCCCTTCCTCCTGTAGCTGAAGAGAGAGTTTTAGCTCACTCTGATAGGTCTTGTCCAGGCCCTCCGATATGCCATCGGCAAATTCGGTGGTAGCATTGCCCACCGTTTCGCCGGTCTTGTTGATGGTAGTTTTGGCTGTCTGTTTTACGCGGTCACAGGCACCGCAGAGTACCAACAGGGTAAAAGTAAAAAGGATGGTTCGCATAGAATGTTAAGGGGTGAAAATGATCAATGAGGTACCAATACAAGTCTTTCCAATCTGAATGCAATCATAGCGCATCACGTGTTCAGATGGGTATCGTCGGTTTCTTTATGCGGCTTGTTATCAATCACGAACCAGGAAGCCACGTAGGCCGTGAAAGTGCCGAAAAGACCTACGCCGCCGGTCATCAGTACGGCCGCGATGATTCGGCCTTCCATGGTGACCGGGAATTTGTCCCCGTATCCGACCGTGGTGATGGTGACGTACGCCCACCAGATGGCGTCTTCGGCCGTTTTGATATTGCTGTCCGGGGCATCTTCTACCTGTAATATGGCAATGGCCGAGAAAATAACCAACAAAACGGCAATGACGGAAGCCGACGCAATGGTGCCTTGTGCTTTGTTTCTGAACAGGTAGTGGACCAAGTGTCTGGTTGATCGAAAAGCCCTGACTACTCTCAATAACCTGATCAGGCGCAACACCCTTCCCGCCCGCAAAAAATCAACCATCGGGATGCACGATACCAGATCGATCCAGCCCCATTTCATAAACTTCAGCTTGTTTTTGGCGTGGTAAAACCGGTAAAGGAACTCCGCAAAGAAAAAGGCGCAGACGGCGTAGTCGAAGTAGTTGAGCAGCCGGGAGGTTTCAGTGGGCAAGGTATATACGGTATCAACACACAGCGCCCCCAAGACGTAAATGGACAGCACAATCACGATGATATTAAGGAAGCCAAGTTTGTTTTCGTGAGTTGTTGGTTGGGACATAGCAGTTGGTTTATTTTTCCGGAATTCAGCGCTTGATTGAAGCCCCCCTTTTTACGGACAGCCATTTTTTAAACTGAATGAGTAACAACGCGATGGAGCCGACCCAAAGGAAGACAAAGTGAAAAAGGCTGCCGTTCAGGGATGGACTGATCAGGCGGGCAAACCCGGTCAGGATGCCCAGCACGAAGGGAATGTGCGACCAGACCAGGACAATGAAAATTTTCTCTTGGTGGATCTTTCTCTTGTACTGCCACTCTAAGTACCACTGTAAAGCCGAAGATAGCAGTTGTGCCAGCAGATTAAAGCCAATTCCCCAGAACGTAAATCCAAACAGAAGAATAAAAGGCAAACTTTTCAAGTCCCATTTTTTGATTTCCTCAGGCGGAATCAAGTTGAGAATCATTCCGAAGCCTATGAAGAAACCAATGATCACCGCTTTGGCAAAGGCTTGATCTGAAACAGCGGTTTGCTGATTGTACCACGCCAGAAGATTCCATCTTCCTTTCATATATCCATCTCCGTTAAGATACTGAAGGTACCACCCATAAAAAGCAGGAACGCGATGCTCATAGGGGCGAAGGTGAGGTCCTGGTCAAAATGCGCCAGCGTACTATCGGAGGGGCGAACCGGATCGTAAATGATTTCGACGGGATCGCCGGCTTGGTATTGGGCTACCCATCGGTTGAGTCCCATAAAATTATCGTAATTAAAGTGGAGCGTGTGGGTATAGAGCCGCGATTCCACTTCGTATTCAAATACCATTGTCTGAAATAAATGGGCACTCTCTCCGTCGGAGTGTTGCTCCTGCCAGTTTTCGATTACCAAACCAGTTACCTGCTTCCATTGTTGCATTGCCTTCGCCTTCCGCCGGTCCCGAATCACCGACATAACCACCATCAAAGCGGCAGACCAGAAGAGTATTCCTATCCAGATTCCATCCATATCATCGCAAATGATATGACAAATAAGTAAATATCGATTTATTTCGCAAACGGTTGGCTTCGAAAAGGATGTTGAATGGAAAAGACTTGCCCTGTCGTACCCGGTAGCCTACTGCTGATCCCTGCCTTCCGGATGACTGGCCGGGTCCACTGCCGGGGTGCCGCGTTCATTTGCAGGCAGGGTGTCTCCGGCCAGGTACAGCGTTTGGGAAGGAAAAGCAAAACCTTTGCCTTTGGTTTCCACGATTTCCATAATCTGCAAAATCAAGTCTTCCTGGATTGCCAGAAACTCATTGAAATTCAGGGCCTGCACGTAAGAAAAGATTTCGACCACCAGGGAATCTGCACCGATTTGTACCAAACGGACCCGCGGATCAGGGGCTATGTGAGGCGTGGAAGTTAGCATGGTTCGCAGTTCAGCCAGCACGACCCGCATCTGGGCCAGGGAGGTTTCCAAAGGCAGGCGAAGCTTGGGAGCGAAAAGAAAGCGGTCGCGGTGGGCGAAGTTCTCAATGCGTTGGGAGGAAAATTCTCCGTTGGGAATCGTTACTACGGTCCGGTCATTGGTGCGTATCCGCGTGGAGCGCATTCCGATTTGCTCTACCGTTCCCACGGTTTCTCCTACTTTACAGAAATCGCCGACCCGAATGGGTTGGTCGGCAATGAGGGTCACGCTGCCTACGAAGTTTTCCACCGTTTTTTGTGCTCCCAGCGCCAAAGCAATCCCACCGATACCCAACGCTGCGATTCCCGTGGTGACATCAAAACCCAACGTGCCCAGTACCGCAATCACCCCTATAACGATGAGGGCGACCTTAGCGCCCCGTCGCAGGAACAGGACGATGGAGATGCCTGACATATTGCTGCGGTGGGTCATGAGCTTCTCACTGTACTGCGTAATGACGTCAATGAGTTGCCAGAGCAACAATAACAACGCAACCATCCCCACAATCATCGTCAAGCCACTGAAACGTTGCCTTACAATGATGGAAATGCCCACTTCCTGACTGGAAGCCACCAGAATCCAGGTAGCCAGGTAAAGTCGGATGGGAAGGGCGAAGGCGCGGATGATGCCGATGGTGGGTTCGTCTTTGGCTTTGTGCCAGGATAAACGAATGGCAAAGGTAATCAGGTAGGTAATAACCCAGGCCATCAGATAAGCCAGGACGGCCAGGAGCAACATACTCAGCCAATGCCCGATGGGAACGCCGCCCCATTTGTGTTCTTTCAAAACGGAAGGCAATACCTGATCGGTGAGGGGAGCTGTAACAACCTGCTCCTGACTTGGAATTCGCTGGATGGTCTGTCGGGAAAATAGCCAGATGGGGGCACCCCCGTCTCCCAGGGTCTTTTCTACCATTAGGTCAAAGGATTCGCCGTTGACTTCCGCTGAACCTACCCGGTCCAGGTCCGGACCAAGGTTGTCATCGGAATCGCCCATCAATTCGTCACTCATCCAGGAACGCGGAAGCAGCCTTCCTCCCTGGTCCAGTAAGCGTTGCAGGGCCTGAGCCAATCGGACTCCGTCCTGAGCCTTGTATAAAGTCGTATCCAGGTTCAGGTAGCGGGCGGCTTTGTAATAATCTTCGGCTGCCACCGCCTTCATGAAACCGTTCACCGTTCCGCGGGGCGTCCGCCGGTCCAGCGAATCTACGGGCCAAGCCGGGGTGGAGGCTTGCTGGGCGTTTCCTGCTGTATCGGCTGGAAGCACCTGGGCCTTTGTCCACGTGGCCAACGTGATACATAGGGAGAGCGTTCCAAAAAAGAGAAATGAATTGAACCGGGAACGAATCCGATGCTTGCCTGGAAAAGATGTATGGTTAAGGAGCTTGATCTCAAGTGGCTGCATACCGTAAAATGGATTTAGGAACATTCGCGAAGTTACAACCGAACGGAGAAGAAGGCGTAGTACCCCACCAAACGGTGCCCAGGGCTGACGCCGGCCGGCTTTATTTCCACCAGCCAAACCCACGATCCATTGAGGCAAGGCGGGTATTCGGTGGAATTAGCCCAAGGCCATTTCCATTATACTTTATTCCCGGAGTTTTTGTTAACGGGACTGAACTACTAATAAGCCCGATTTGCCAAGGGAAATAACCAGCAGTCCCATCTCAATTGGCTGGTTAGATGGTGTTTATACTAAGCAGAGGCAGTGTTTTAAAAAAAGAATACGGTTTTACAGTTGGCCCATCACTTCAATCAGCTTTTCCGTTTCTTCCACCGAACAGGCCGGGAAGTTGGCGATTCGGATTTGTTTGTCCTTGAAACTGCCATAACCGCTTCCTACCACGTTCCCACTGGCTTTTACGGCTTCGATCACTGCCGAAGCGGGGCCGGAAGTATTAGCAACGACCACCGTCTGGGAGCGGTGCGCCGGATGTTGCACGAATATTTCGAACTGGCTGCTCTTTTCCAGGAAGTTGTACAGACTTTGCGCTTTGACTTCCGTTTCCTTCCGAAGGTTGTCAACACCTTTGCGGTTCATTTCTTCAGCCACTTTGCCCAGCAGGTAAATGTTCATCACGTTGGGCGTTTCGGGCGTTTCGAAGTTTTTGAAATTCTTGAACAGCGAAGGCAGGCTGTGATACGTACCGATCGAATAACCTTGGCTTTTCAACGCTTCCGCTTTCGCCATCATCTTCTCATTGGCAATCCATACGCCCAAGCCAGCCGGTAGACCAAAAGCTTTCTGCACGGAAAAAAAGACCGAATCAATCAGGCTCAGGTCCAGGTCGGGGTAGGGGGCCGAAGACACCGCATCGACGATAAACAGCTTGTTGTGGTGGTTGCGCTTCAGCGCGTGTATTTCCGCCACCGGCATGGACACGCCCGAACTGGTTTCGTTGTGGGTCAGGCAGACCAGCTCCGACGTTTCCGGAATCAGGGCATCGCTGGCATTGAAGCCTTGTCCGAAGGGGGCCTCTACGTGGACCGCGTGCTTGCCCAGCTCCCCGGCAAACTCATAAAAACGTTTGGAGAACGACCCGTTGACCAGGTGAAAGCTTTCTGCTGCTACACAGTTGGTGAGTGAACGCTCCCACACTTCGGTAGCCGATCCCAGGAAAAAAATGCCGCTGCCCGCCGGAATGCGCAACAGTTCGGTCAACTGCTCAGCCGTGTGCTGGTAAATCTGGCGGAACTGCTTGCTGCGGTGTGAAATCGAGCCGATCTGTTCGTCGATCGCCGTCTGCATGTGCCGGGCGAAACTGGGAAACAACTGTGCCGGACCGGGAGTAAAGTAAATCTTTTTCAAGGGGGATAAGGGTTGAAGCCAACGTGGAACGGGACTGATGAGTTGAAGGACAGATGGATTGAACCCTCTTTTTCTGTCATTTCGACGGAGGAGAAATCTATTTTAGCCGTCCAGAAAAGATTTCTCGGGGCGGCCTACCGCCTCCGTCAAAATGACAATGGAATAAATAAAAGCATTAAATCCCTCAGTCCTTCTATCCTTACTAATACAACATTCTGAACTTAATCGTATTCGGGATGGCTTTGAGTTCTTTCACTACTTCCTTGCTGTAAGCCTTGTCGATGTCGGTGATCACGTAGCCGATCTTTTCGTTGGTCTTCAGGTACTGCCCCAGGATGTTGATCTGGTAATTGGCCAGCACACTGTTGATCTGCGCCAGAATGCCCGGTACGTTGTGGTGAATGTGGATCAGCCGGTGGGCATTGGTCAATTCCGGCAACTGCAGGTTGGGGAAGTTGACGCTCATATAGGTGTTGCCCTTGTTCACAAATTCGGTCAGTTTGGCCGGTACGAACTCCGCAATGTTCATCTGCGCTTCTTCGGTACTGCCCCCGATGTGCGGCGTCAGGATTACGTTGGGCAGGCCGCGCAGTTCATTGACAAACTCTTCGTTGTTGGTTTTGGGTTCGTAGGGAAACACGTCGACGGCCGCTCCGCGCACTTTTCCGCTCCGGATGGCCGCGGCCAGGGCCGGAATGTCCACCACGTGCCCGCGGCTCAGGTTCATAAAAATGACTCCGTCTTTCATGGCCGCAAATTCCTTCTCGCCGATCACATTTTTGTTGGAAGCGCGTCCATCTACGTGCAGACTGATCACGTCCGAAAGGCTGAGCAGTTCATTGAGCGTACGGCACTTTTTGGCGTTACCCAGGGCCAGCTTTTCCACTACATCGTAGTAGTACACTTCCATCCCCAGCGATTCGGCCAGCACCGACAGTTGCGTTCCGATGTTGCCGTAACCCACCAGTCCCAGCTTTTTGCCCCGGATTTCGAAGCTGCTTTTCGCCGACTTATCCCATTTGCCTTCGTGCATTTTATTGCTCTTTCCCACGATGTTGCGGGTCAGCAGAATCATTTCGCCAATGGCCAGTTCCACCACGCTGCGGGTGTTGCTGTAAGGAGCATTGAATACGGCAATGCCTTTTTCCTGGCAGGCCGTCAGGTCGATCTGGTTGGTGCCGATGCAAAAAGCGCCGATGCTCATCAGCTTGTTGGCGTTTTCCAGCACCTTGCGGGTCACCTGGGTCTTGGAGCGGATGCCCAATACCGACACGTCCTTGATGCGTTCGGCCAGTTCCTCCTCATCCAGACCGCCGGCCACCGTTTCTACCGTGTAGCCTTCTTCGCGGAAGATCTCCACCGCGCGGGGATGGATGTTCTCCAGCAGCAGCACGTTGATGCGGTTTTTGGGGTAAGACACGCTCATCGGCAGCTTATTGTGGTACAGGAATTCGTCCAGTGAAGGAGCAATGTGGTCGGCTTTGGCCGTAACGCGGTCGCGCTCCACGTTTTCGGTGAAGGCGTAGAAACGGTTGGCCAGCCCGGCCTCCTTGATTTCGTAGTCAGTGTAGCCGTCACCGATCACGTAGATGTCGCCGGTCAGGTTGAGCGATTTGATCTGCTTCACCTTGCCGCCGTTGGCCGACAACACGTTGTTGCGGTCGAAACCGACGATATTGCCTTTTTCGTCGTATTCAAACGTATTGGCAAACACGTTTTCCTCTTTCACCCCGAATTCGGTGACGATGGGCACGATGAACTCACGGAAACCGTTGGAAATGATAAAGATATGATCGGCGTGTTCGCGGAAAAATTCGCGGTTGCGCTCGAATGAAGTGGAAACCTTGGTACGCAGCCGCTCAATGAGCAGCGGCAGGTGATCTTTGTTGGCTTGCAGCAGCGCTATTCTTCTCTCCAGCGATTGGGTAAACGACAATTCCCCGCTCATCCCCAAATCGGTGATGTGTTTGATTTCCTGCAGGATGTTCGCCAAGTTTTTGTTGTTGTGCAGGGCAATTTCACCCAGTTCGTCCATGGCTTCCACGCGGGTGAAAGTGCTGTCGAAATCGATGATAAAATAGCGGGCTTCCTTGATCATTGTGTTGGTTTCCATGAGTCTTCAATATTGTTCAGATTGCCAGGTGTATTGCGCGGATACGGATGCGGCCGGTTCGTTATAACGAGCCTGTTGAGAGGTGTGGAGAGCGGACAAGGAAGAGGCCTGATAGAACAGTAGAAAAGAAAGACAGTATAGGGCACTTAAATGACTTCTATCCGTTTTCATTCGTTTCACTCAAAAATTGCAGGGCTCTTTCCTCCGACCAGTACGTTCCGTGCAGGGTATTGGAAAAGAAGCCGCAATGTCCGCCTTTTTGGGGAATTTCCAAAAAGACCTGCGGTAAATCCTTTACCAATTCTTCGTCGAAACATTCCGGAGCCAGAAAGGGATCGTTTCGGGCGTTGACAATGAGCGTCGGAATGGCGATCTGCGCCAGGAAGTACCTGGAACTGCACTGTTTATAATATTCCTTCGCTCCCGCAAATCCGTGCAGCGGGGCCGTATAATATTCGTCAAAATCCTCAATGCTCCGCACCTTGCGGTAAGAATCCAGGCTGAGCCGGTCGGGCATCCGACGCGATTTGAGGGCCACCTTGTTTCGCAGGCTTTTCAGAAAGCGACGGCTGTAGATAAAATTGCTGCGCAGAGCGATCTGGCGGGAGCAGGCCTGCAGATCGAGCGGTACCGAAAACACGACCGACCGTTGGATGGCCGGATGCAGTTCTTTCGCTCTTTCACCCAGGTACTTGAGTGTCAGGTTACCACCCAGACTGAATCCAATGAGTGCGATCTGGTCGTAACGGCCCGTCTGCAAGGCACATTGTACTATGTGTTCCAGGTCTTCGGTGGCACCGCTGTGGTAAAAGCGCAGTTGGTGGTTGGGTTCGCCACTGCAGCCCCGGAAGTTCCAGGCCAGCGCATCCCAGCCCTGGGCATTCAGTTCGCGCACCATGCCCAGTATATAGGGCCGACTGCTGTCGCCCTCCAGGCCGTGCGAAAGAATGGCCAGTCGCCTGGTTGGCTGCAGTGTGTATGACCAGTCTAGGTCCAGAAAGTCGCCGTCGGGGGTTTGGGTGCGCTCCCGCTGGTATTTCACGCCCTTTACCTTGCGCAGCACCGAAGGAATGATGGTTTGCAGGTGACCGTTGAACAGGTAGAAAGGCGGCGTATGGTTGGAATGGCGAATCAGGGGCATAAGCAAAACTGAAACTACAAAATTACGCCATTGGCAGGTGATGGGAAAGGGGGAGGAGGAGTAAAGAATTTTTATGTCAATTATAAGCAGTGAGTAAACAGAATGGTGGTCCTTGATAAGGCAACCCGTCTTGTCATCCCGACGCCAGGAGGGATCTCGTCAGAGGTCTATTCCAACCTTATCTTCTAGTGGTCAGCTAGATCCCTCCTGGCGTCGGGATGACAAATAATAAGTTAGGATTCTTTCAGCAGCGTCCGGTAGATCGCCGTCATGTGGGCCAGGTGATGGTCGTCGTGTTCGGCCACAAACAGGAACAGGTCCATCACCCGCATCGGGGTTTTGAGCCGGGGATGGAGCGCCGAAAGGAAAATTTGCGCTTCGGTCAACCCTGCTAGCTGGCCCAGCGTCTGGCTCCTCAACGTTTTAAATTGGTTGAGGAGTTTTTCCGCTCCGCTTGCATTGTGGTTGGCCTGATCCGTTTTCGTATTGTTCAGATCGGTAGGCCGTAGCTCCGATTTGCCCTCCAGTATGTCCGTCAGCCTTCCCTGCCAGAGCGGTTCCAGGTCCGATAAGTGTCCCAGGTGTTCCAGAATCGACCATTTGTTTTCCACTTTTACTCTGTAAAAAGCCTGATCCATTCCTTTGAGCTTTTCTTCTACCCGAACCGGTGTACCAGCTAATCTTTCCAATATCAATGGAAAAATGTTCTCATTAGAACCAAAGTCAAATTTTCGGTCAAACCAGTTGATGGGTTTCATATATAAAAGCTGTCAAATTCCCCCGCGCCGCGTCGGCTCCTTTTTTCAAGGAGGGGCTAGGGGTGGTAGAGGTCGCCCGTTAACCACCCCGCGCGGCGGCCGCCCGGCCCCTACTAAAACAGGAGCCGACGCGGCGCGGGGGAGTAAAACTAATTATAATTAAGCGCTTACAAATAGATATCCTCATCGTTGGCTAACATGGGACGCTATAATAAATTAAATTTCATAAGGCGTGTTCCTACCGAAGTTGGGTTAATTGTGTATCGTAAATTACGTAGTTCCACCCGTGCTTATCTTCCGCTAGCCCGTTTCGGATCGCATCCAGTTCTTTGCGGAGCCGGTAAAGCAGGGCATCTTCCGAAACGTAGGTGAAATAATCGCGGTCTTCGATGTGAATCAGCTCGATGGGCGTAAGGGAGGCCGCCGTTCCCACGCCAAAGGCTTCCACCTTTTTTCCCTGGGCAAACTGCTCAAGCAGCTCTTTGTAACTAATGGGCCTTTCCTCTACCGGAATCTGCAGATCCCGGGCAATGGTCAGCACCGTGTCTCTGGTTACGCCGTCCAGGATGGTACCGTCCAGCGGAGGCGTCACCAACCGATCGTCAATCACAAACATCACGTTCATCGTGCCCGACTCTTCGATGAATTTATTGTGCTTGCCATCAGTCCAGAGTACCTGGTCAAATCCCTGCTGCTGGGCCAGCCTGGCCGGATAAAAGGCCCCTCCGTAATTGCCGCCGCATTTGACATACCCCACGCCGCCCGAAACCGCCCGGACATACTGGGTTTCCACTTTCACGCGGAGGTTTTTGTCGTAGTACTTGTCCATGGGTGAGCAGACAATCATAAACAGGAATTCCGACGACGCACGGGCACCGATCCGCGCTTCGGAAGCCATCACGAAGGGGCGGATGTAAAGCGACTGACCGGGCAGCGGGCTGACCCATTTGGCATCCAAGGCCAGCAACGTACCCAGGGCCTCCATGAACAGGCCTTCGGGGATGAGGGGCATGCACATCCGGTGCAGTGATTTGTTCAGCCTTTCAACATGCTTTTGCGGACGGAAAATCTGAATGGCATCTTCTGACAGCCGGTACGCTTTCATTCCTTCGAATACCGTTTGGCCGTAGTGGAAACCGGCCGTAAAGGGGCTGAGGCTCAATTGCCCGAATGGTTCAATCCGGGCATTTTGCCATTCGCCGTTTTTGTATTCGGCGATAAATTGGTGGTCGGTGGCGTCGTATCCGAAACGTACGTTGCGGAAATCGGGTGTAGATTGTCGGATTACCCCGTTGGGTGGTAAGGAAATGGCAGTCATGGTTGTATTGATTTTATTGGGGGAATGCAAACTGGACCGGATCGGCGACCCAGTAATTGTATTGGTTAATCAACCGAATCTGGTGCACCGGGCGGCTGATGTGGAGCCCGTACGTGTGCACCAGTTGGGACAGCGAATTTCCGTACTGCCGGCACAGCTTCGGAAAGATTTTCCGGCGGAACTGACTGAGCTTTCGCAGTTGCCCTTCGTATTCTACGTAGTAAGTAAAGTCAATGGCCCGGTCAATGTCAGGCAGGCGATCGCCCTGAGCGGCAACGGCCCCGACCATCTGGTCCTGGAGCACAGAAATCGTCCGCCGGTATACCGGCAGGTGTCCTCTCACCACCACTTCCAGGAAAATAGGGCGTCGGCGGGCTTTACTCCCGGTGAACCGGTAAGGCACAAATTCCCGGAGCAGACCAAAACGCGGGTCTTCAAAGCGAAAGGATTGGACCTGATGCACCGAAAAGGCTTTCAACACGGCAGGAGTAGCCAGTTGTACCACTTCCGTAGTCGGGTCGTATTGCAGCCGGCCGTGGTGCGTTTCGCCCGACTGCAGTACGACGGTGCCCAGCGGCCAGCGGTCGATCTGCGCCAGTTGAAGCGATTGGCCAAAAATCCAGGATTGGGGCAATGCCAGAAGCACGCTCAATACAACAGCTTTCATGACTGAAAAAATCTAAAAATGGGGGGCGTATCGGATTCAGTACCTGACCTATAGGTCCGATTCCGACCCACCGGAAAGAATAAAACAAAAATCGGTGGTGAGAGAATACTAAAACAGATACAATTTTTTTATTTTTGGCTATAACAGATTTCGCCCCTATGCCTAAGTTGAAAACGCTCCCGGATCACCTTTACCTACAGTTGGCCCACCGACTGGAGGCCTTGATAGAACACCGCTTGCTGAAGGTGGGCGACAAGTTGCCTTCCGTACGTTTGCTGAGCGACGAACAGGGTGTCAGTCTGGGTACTTGTCTGCAGGCATATTACCACCTGGAAGCGAAGGGACTGATTGAGTCCCGGCCCAAATCGGGCTATTACGTTCGGCATACGCCGCATCACCTGCCGCCCGTTCCGGCCACCAGCGATCCGCAACTCCAGGAATCCCCGCAGGACCCGGAGGCGATGATCACCGACGTATTCAGCCACGTCAACGATCCGAAACTCATCAACCTGGCTTTGGGCGTGCCCGACCCGGCCCTGCTGCCGCTGGCGAAGCTCAACAAGGCCATTGTGGAAGCCACGCGGGAATTACCGGCCAGTGGCACCTCTTACGAAGATACCCAGGGAAACCTGGGGTTGCGCACGCAGATAGCCCGGCACGCCCTTTCCTGGCAAAGCGATTTGCAGGCCGACGATCTGCTCATTACCAATGGCTGCGCCAATGCCCTGACCCAATGCCTGATGGCCCTCACCCAACGGGGCGATACCATTGCCGTGGAAAGTCCGGTGTACTTTGGGATTCTGCAACTGGCGCGTAGTTTAGGGCTGTCCGTGCTTGAACTGCCGACGCACCCGGTGACGGGTATTGAAGTAGATGCCCTGCGGGAGCACGTGAGCAGGGGGGCGGTTCAGGCGGTCATTCTGGTAAGCAACTTTAACAATCCGCTGGGTAGCTGCATGCCCGACGAACACAAGAAAGAAGTAGTGGCAATGCTTACCAACTACGGCGTGCCGCTGATTGAAGACGATTTGTACGGCGACGTTTTTTTCGGCAAACACCGACCCAAGCCCTGCAAAGCCTTCGATGTTGACAACCGGGTGTTTTGGTGCGGTTCTGTTTCCAAGACCCTGGCACCCGGCTACCGGATTGGCTGGGTAACGCCGGGCCGACTCAAAGCCAAACTCATCCGGCACAAACTGTATCAATCGGTCTGCAGCCATACGCTGACCCAGCAGGCCGTGGCCCGCTTCCTGGAAAATGGCCGTTACGAGCACCATTTGCGGCGGTTCCGGCACATCCTGCACGGCAATAGCCTGCGCTACGTACAAACCCTGGCCGACTGCTTCCCGGATGGAACGCGGATAAGTCGACCTCAGGGTGGGTTTTTTCTCTGGGTGGAAATGCCGCCCCAGGTGGATACGTACCACTTGTATAAAGAAGCGATGAAGCGCGGCATCAGCCTGGCTCCGGGTCGGATCTTTACCTTGCGCGAACAATACCGCCACTGTCTGCGACTCAGCTACGGCCGCTTGTGGACGCCCCAGGTAGAGCAGGCCATTCAAACCTTGGGCATGCTGGCGAAAAAGCGGGTTATGTACTAACCGCTTCGATTTGGGGCAGTACAGGACAAAATGGGAAAAGACGACGGGTGATAACCCCGCAACGGCGGACCGCCCGCAATGGCGCTGATAGCGAAATGTATGGCCGTCCTTGCCAGGGCTTCGTTCGCAATGACAGTCCCCGGGCCGTCATTGCGAACGAAGCCCTGGCACTGCGGGAAGCGTGAAGCAATCTCCCAGGTGAAAGTCAACAGCTCACTTCATTCCGGGGGCGTTTGGCCACGCGCGGCTGCCCCGTCTTAATTCGCATTAAAAGCTTACAGCTGATTGCTAACAGCTGTAAGCCTTCAGCTACTTAATTAGGATTTGATAAAAGCCAGCAGGTCCTTATTGATGGTGGCAGCTTCGGTGGTGGGCATGCCGTGGGGAAAGCCCGGGTAGGAAATCAGTTTGCCGTTCTTCAACAGTTTAACTGCCTTTTCGGCCGTGGTGGCAATGGGAACGATCTGGTCGTCGTCGCCGTGCATGACCAGTACCGGCAGGTCTACGCTTTTGAGGTCTTCGGTAAAATCGGTTTCCGAAAAGGCCTTGATGCAATCGTAATGGGCTTTAATGGCACCCATCATTCCCTGGCGCCACCAGTTGTCCTTGATTCCCTGGGCTACTTTGGCCCCTGCCCGGTTGTACCCGTAAAAGGCCGTGGTAAATTCGTGAAAATACTGGGGACGCCGGGTGGCCGTACCTTCCCGTATTTCATCGAATACCGACATGGGAATGCCATCTGGATTGCTGTCCGTTTTGACCATAATGGGCGTAACGGCACTGATCAGGACAGCTTTGGCTACCCGGCCCTTGCCGTGCTTGGCCACGTAGCGAATCACTTCCCCACCTCCCGTGGAGTGACCCACGTGGACCGCGTTTTTCAAATTCAGTGCTTGGGTCAGCTCCGCCACGTCGGCGGCGTAGGTATCCATGTCGTGTCCGTTGGGCGTCTGCGAAGACCTGCCGTGCCCCCGGCGATCGTGGGCAATTACCCGGAAACCCTGGTTCAGGAAAAATAGCATCTGGGCATCCCAGTCATCGCCGGACAAGGGCCAGCCGTGGTGAAAAACGATGGGTTGGCCGGTTCCCCAGTCTTTGTAATAAATTTCGGTACCGTCTTTTACAGTGATCTTGCTCATGGTTTAGGGTTTTATGGTGAGGATTAAGAAAGGCTTGAAAGTATACTTTTTTCGCTGGAATGGGAAAATGGCCGTGCTATTATTTTGTTAAGAATGGGCGGGACAGCTACGGGCTGGGTATTTGGGAGGGTTGTTGAAGCTCTTCATCGCACATTCGCACGAAAGTATGATAGAAGCTTATATGTCTACCGGGGCTTTCTACTATTAAGTGTTCGGATAAAGATGGAAGGGAAGTAAGGTCAAGCCGAATGGGTTGGGTAATGTCAATGATTGCTTAAGCTAAGCTATTAAGAATACTATGTCAGGAGCAGTTTTCATTAGCGCCGGTTATCCAGTACAACTCTGAATTCCGTGGCATCAGTAATTATCTGCCCGATTTCAGAAACTTGGTAAAGATACTTTTCAGGCCTTGAATTGTCGGATTGAATTTGCTTACTTCGAATCTCCAGCTTATTGGTCACAATGACATTATCAAGCTCATTTTTGTCGATTGTGATTTTGTCTCCGGCAATTGTATAAGTTCCGTATTGGTAATCACTCATCCCGATTGCTGAATTGTCAAAAATATAAGTACCATCCGTTTTAAAGTCTATGCCGGTTCCATTATAATCGCCATCATAAAACACTTTCAGCAAAGTTGGCTTATTAAAATCTTTACTAATGTGATATTTGAATACCAGAATAACGACTATAAAACAGACTGCGGTGGTTGTCGTTGAAAAACTGAGTAGCTGTTTACTTGCTTGGTAGTTTTTTGTTTCCTGGAGGAGTGTCCATAAGAACAATACAAGTCCGGCTAAAATCAAAAAAGCCCAAATGACGTCTTCAAAAATGAAGGATTGATACTTTGATTGATAAGTTAAGTATGCCAAAATTCCGCCAACAAGCAGTACTAAAACGAATCTGATTACCTTCATTAAATTGGTTGCATTTTAATAGCCACAATCAAAAGAAATAGAAAGGAGAGGACTTTATCACGATAGTCATTCAAGTGGATTCGGTTGCCATTTTTGTGAATAGGAAACAACCAATTTATGGCTACCAAAATTTCCACCATGGCTTTATTTCTTTGGCTGTATGGTTATTGGCAGCGTGTTTAGAAATGATTTGCCCATCAGCAGAACGCTCATAAACTTCCCCTTCTTCGCCCTGAACCTTTGCGTTCAGTTTGTCCGCAATATCCAGCATTTTACTGATGATTTCATCGTCAGAATTCTTTACGGTGATATTTCCATTGTCATAGTCAAGCCAGGCGCGATTCCCGTTGAGGCCGTCACCCGAATACTTTGTCCAGATAGCCAAGCCTTCATTTTCTAACCGTACAAGGTCACCCGAAACTGTTGTTGCCTCTGCAAAATGGTCCAGCCTCATTTCTGGGTCACCCGCTATCAAGTTTTTCCAATCATCAAGAGAAATCCGTTGGTTGTTGTTATCGTCAAACCAATTTTCTCGTCGTGTGATGTGAATGTCGTAACCCATTGTAGAGTGCTTAACTAAAAATAGCAGATATCGGTCAGGAAATTCATCAAGAAAGAATTGGGAAAACTTGAATGTCAGTACTTAAGTTGGATTGAGGCATTGGCCATTATTTACTAACATCACATCTCCACTTACAACGAATGCCTGTTATCTACAAATTATAGTAGTTTATGAGTAGCAAAATTTGTTTTGAGCTCAATGTATTCTGCCTGACTTAGCACTTCACAGTCTTTCAGCCAATTTAAACGGTTATAAAAGTCTTGTTCAGAGGTTGAGCTGTCATAAGCAGAGTACTTTTCTTTGAGGTAGTTTTTTACGTTGGTTTTCACATTGTCAATAAAGTCTAAAACGACTTTTTCATTTGGTTTATCTCTATAAAAAGCCAGATTGGTCTGCCCGCCTACTAAATATATATCATCCTGATGCGGGTAATAATATATCATGCAAGCCATTATAGCTAATGAAACAATATTGAAGATCCACACATTTGTCTCTTTAACATCAGTCAATAAGAAAACTAAAAATGAGCCAGTTAAAGCAACAATGCAAGACCAAAAGCCTATTTTTTTAGCAATGGTGTTTTCCGCCTGAAAGTACAAGTCCAAACCTACATTGTCCAATCGGACATCGTACTTGTTAATTTTGTGAAAGGTCTTTGTTTCTATTGTTATTTTATCGGCATGTAAAATGAATTTTCTGATATTAAGCCCTTTCTTTTGAAGAAGTTCAGTTTTCATACAAGTAATGACTAAAGAATTTATCTCTAATGTTTTCGTGCTTTGCGTTCGGGCGGGTTTAGGAGTTCAATCCTGTCAATAGACTTGTTGCTTTCTAACAAATTGATAATCAATAAGGGTGTAAAATCTGACTTTGGCTAAATTTGCTGCTGGAAATTCATGATAAAGATGCTATATCAGAATATACGTAAGGATCGGCAAATGCG